>Ga0272449_1000131_pt1 | contig 100022 bp, 71 predicted proteins | sample YNPCB0241_FD_198679 | JGI IMG/M metagenome (GOLD analysis project Ga0272449, IMG submission 198679) | Hot spring sediment microbial communities from Yellowstone National Park, WY, United States - YNP-CB-024-1 | ecosystem: Environmental > Aquatic > Thermal springs > Hot (42-90C) > Sediment...
GGAACCTACTTCGCCCAACGGGATGAAACGAGAATGGGGGGCGAGGCAAACAATTTAACAGGTAGCAATTGAAAGGCTCGAAGTGCGTCTTTTCACTGCTTAATCGGTTCTCCAAGTGGGTAAGCATGGAGGGAGCTTGTCTGCCGTTTCGCTGTAAGAGTGCCAGCGAGCTTTTCTTCCCCCTTTTGCAGCGAATTTTAGGTGAGAACGGGGATCCCGTGGCAATAAAGAAGTGACCCAGTTGCATCTTTCGGATCCAGGGGAGATGATTATCTCAACCTCGGCTCTCCTTCAATGGAGGCAGCCGGTAAAGGATCGGTTGCCAGCAATGGGAAAGCTGCTACCCACTTTCCCTTAGAAAGCGGTGGCACTAACCGAGTCCGGGCCCAGGAATTTAGGCCATTTACGAGTGGTTCGAATTCGATAGGGGTTTTAAAGGGCCTAGAAGGCTTTACACGGATGATTAAATTCGGCGAAAAAAGTCGAAAGCCATCGGGAATTCGGCCTAGCTGTTCCCATAGGGTAATTATGTACAGGTAGGACATAAACGAATCTCGGGCTTCCCCGGAAGAAATAATTCGGAGGGTTCCACCGGGCTAAAGCGGGGCCCCGATCACACCTAACTTAATTCCGCCTAACTCGAAAAGCATCTCCGGTGGGGAATGAGCCTCGTTCTGTGTTAATGGATTGCCAAAACTTACTCTAAACGAATTTTGCAATGACAGTGAGAGACCCGGCCGAAAGATTTCCCGAACATTCCTCCCTTAAGAGAATGAAGTTGGCACAGTTAGCCAAGGGACCTGATGTGGGAGAATTCGTCGGAGAGCTATCATCGGTAAGTGGACGACAGCCTCTCAAGCTGCGGGGTACAAAGTAGCGGCGAACTTCGGTGAAGCTTAGTTGCAGAGAGAGTGATCTACGAAGTACCGATTTCCTATGAAGATCGGCGGTTTAGGGCCAAAGAGATACCGTGTTATCCCCCACCCAGAATTTGAAGAGGATTATCCTCGGATTTTTCAAACGAATTTTGGCCGGCCAAGGGCTGAATGTTCCCCTCGGCCTCCTGGTCCACAAGAGACCCTGTCCGCTCTTGCGGAAACATCAAGCAACCGAGAGGGAGAATTGTTGCTTCATCCTTGCAGAGAGGACCCGTAAGTACACCTTTAAGAAGGAGCTAGAAACATGGGGAGACCTGAGTTGGTGAAGCGTCGGAATTTTCTTGCAGCCTCGGGCGGTGTTGGAGCTGCCATGTTTATGCCGCGCCATGTCCTGGGAGGCCGAGGCTTTACCTCCCCCAACGAAAAACTGGGGGTGGCGGTCGTGGGTGTTCACGGCATGGGAAGGGTGGATATTGCCGAAGCTGCCAAGACCGAGAACGTGGTCGCCATTTGTGATGTGGACGCCGTTGCCGCTCAAAATGTAGCTCGGCAATACCCGAATGCCAAAATCTACAAGGACTTTCGGGTAATGTTGGCGGAGCAGAAGGACATTGACGCTGTGATGGTAGCCACCCCGGATCATTCCCACGCCGTGATAACCATGGCGGCTATCAAAGCCGGAAAGCATGTCTTTTGTCAAAAACCACTAACGCATAGCGTCTACGAAGCTTTGCGGATTCGCGAGGCTGCAGCAAAAGCCGGGGTTGCCACACAAATGGGCAATCAAGGCCAGGCCAGCGAAGCCGCCCGCTTAATCTGCGAATACATCTGGAGCGGGGCTATTGGGAAAGTCCGGGAAATTCATTCGTGGTCGAATCGGCGGCCGGATATTTCGCCTCGGCAAATTCCCCGTCCGAAGGAGACTCCTCCCGTACCGCCACACCTGGATTGGGATCTTTGGCTTGGACCGGCACCCGAGCGGCCTTACCATCCCTGCTACCACCCATTTGCCTGGAGAGGATGGTGGGATTTTGGCACGGGAGTGTTGGGAGACATCGGATGTCACAATTTATCCGCGGCCTTCAAAGCTCTCAAACTGGGTTGGCCGGAAAGTGTTGAGGCTTGCTCCACCCATTGGAACGCCCCACCGGAGATTCGCGAAGAAACAGCTCCGCTGGCCTCCATCGTCACCTACCGTTTCCCGGCGGAAGGGGACCGGCCGGAGATTATCCTTCGTTGGTACGACGGCGGAATGATGCCCCCGCTGCCGAAAGAGGTCGGCGATCGCAATATTTTCGAAGGCGATGGGACTCTGATCGTTGGAGATGAAGGAATGTTGCTCGGGGCCCAATTACTGCCGGAATCCCGAGCCAAAGAGGTGGGGCGACCACCCCAAATGCTCCCACGATCGCCGGGCCATTACGTGGAGTGGATCCAAGCTTGTAAAGGTGGCCCACCAGCCGGCAGCAACTTTGTCGATCATGCCGCCCATTTGACTGCTGTGGTTCTCATGGGCAATATCGCCATTCGCACCCAGAAGAAGCTGTATTGGGATCCCCAGAACCTTCGTTTCACTAATTCGGATGAAGCGAACAAGCTTCTTGATCCCCCGTATCGGGAGGGTTGGAGCCTGTAGTCCAACTGTTGTTTGAGGCTTTGCAGATCCTCCACCTGTGACGGGCTTTTGATGGGCTCTCCCGGGAAGGGGGTAATTCCGCTGGGATCCCCTTTTCGACGGGCATCGTTGGGGCTTTTGGACCCGTGTTATCCGAAGAGGAGGGTACCCTTTCCCTCTGGGCTCCGGGCACAAAAAGTCTTTCAACCATTGAGGAAGACGGTGCAAGCCGATCTCAGTGGGAAATCTGGGCCTCACACGTAAGGCCCTGGCAAGTATGCCGCACAGGCTGGGGAAACCGAATACCGACCAATAACTCGGATGTGTGACGGCAGTCCCTGATGCCTCGCAGGGCCCGGCAGGGTGCCTGCTTAAGAAGCTTCCTTCGCCAATTTTAACGGGGGTCCCGGCGGGCAGGTGGTAGAGGGAGGCCCATTTCTCGCATCAGAAGCTTGATATCCTGCCAAGTTTCGCGTTTTGCTTCCGGGTTGCGGAGCAGATAGGCCGGATGGTACGTGCACACCACTTTGACCCTTCCAAACGGAATCACCTGCCCGCGGAGGCGGGTCATCGACTGCTTAGTACCAAGAATCCGTTGGGCAGCGACCGATCCCAAACAGCAGATAAATTCGGGCCGGATAATCGCCAGTTGTTCGTCGAGGAAATCCCTGCAGTTTGCCACCTCCGTCGGAGTGGGAGTTCGGTTCTCCGGAGGCCGACATTTGATAACGTTGCAGATGTATACATCCTCCCTTCGTAATCCCATTCCTTTGGTGATGATGTCGGTCAAAAGTTGACCGGCCCGTCCCACAAAGGGGATCCCTTGCCGATCTTCTTCGGCCCCGGGAGCTTCTCCAACAAACACAAGCCGGGATTCCGGATTGCCATCGGAAAAAACCGTCCTCGAGCGGTTGGCGACCAATTCCGGGCAACGTGTGCATTTGGCCACCTTTGCCTCCAATGCGGCAAGACGTCGCTTCTTTTCCTCCCTGGACAACCCGGGATCCCTTAGCTCCTGGGCCCAAATAGGTAGGGTTAATGAAAATCCCAAATCGCCCGCTACGGGTTGCTGTGCGGACGGCGGAGAGGGCTCATCTGGCTGGCCTTGGTCCCGAGATCTCACCCCCCCCTTTCCACCTCCGGACTGGCTAGCCAAAACGACGGGTTGTGAAGTCTTCGCCAGTCCTTCCACAGACGATCTTTCCATTCCGTAACTATCTCCACCAATCCCGGCCGGGGTGGATTGAGAGGAAGAGAAAACCTGCGGACCGGTCCTCGAAACCTCCCCCACTGACCGGCGTCCAACCTGCCCCTCAGGCAGCCAGCCAGGCCCTGCCTGGGCTCGGGAAGAAGTAACTTCTGGTGGATGGGCCCCTCCTCCCCATCGTGTTTCCCCGCCAAAGGATCGCTTTGGCAGATGGGTTACCCCGGCCAATCGAAGGTCAAGGAGCACCTGTTTCAACGCTGCCCGGATTATGAATTCAGTTGGTCCTCGATCGCTCATGCGTTTGCCAAACCTTTAGCTGCCGCAAAAAGCTCCCTATGCAAGCTATACCACACCTTTAATGCTTTCGCCCCGAAAGCCGCACGCAGTGCTCAAACCCATCGAGGTTAACCCCGTCAAAAAACTTAAGCACGGATGCCCACGTAATGGGTGGTCCCCACGAATCATCGAGGAGAACCGCCTCCGGTCCACACGACTCCCCGATGCGACTCCTCTTTTACACGGCAATATGGCATCTGAAGGATTCCCCTTTTACCATGTTTCCACTGATATTGCCACAATAAAAGGCGGAGTTGGCCCCTCAACTCAACCTAAGTGCCGAGGTTCTCTCCGGGAAGGCCGAATACATTGAGAATATCCTTTTGGGTGCAAGGGCTGATTCCGGAGTGGATTGACGATGCCCATCCATTGAGGTCGGCAAACGACGGGCAAGTACCCCCGGGGTGATACTTCACCCGGTTTTGGGAGTGGATAGTGAGCGGGATTTGAAAAGCGGGAGAGTGAGAAATTGTCTTGACATTTGGAAGACGGCTCTCTTGCCCGGTTCGGAGAGTTTTTCGCAAGGTTTTGCCAAAGCTTTATAGCACCGTTGTCAGTTTTGGGTTTGAGTCAAACCCCGAAACAAGGAAAAGAAAATCGGCCGTAACTTCCTGTGACCTCGAAACTTAAGGCACGTTCGCTTGCCGTGGGTTTGCTGCTCTCGAATGTGAATCCGTAAGGACTGTACCAACCAAATGTCGATCCGTAACCACTGTACCACCCCAAGACCTCGGAAAGGATGGCTAGCCACCCCAAGGCGACCCAGTCTTGGTAACTTGAAGGCAGTCTCTGACTCCAAGCGGATAATCCCCGGAACTTGGGGAAATACACCCAGCTTGGCGACGGCGGGGATTTACCCTTTTTGGCACAATCGACGAAGTTATAACCGAGAAGGGGGCACCACTCCCAAAAAAGGAGTGATCGGATTAGGTGTTTTTCCAGAGAAGTCCGACAACGGAGCGTTGGCCAAACAGGTCCGCTCCGGCAGGACTTTGTCCGACCCAAACGGTTTGCCGTAACTGCAATTGGCGATGGAACTTAGGCTTGGCACGTCCTTTGGTCATCATTGTGCCCGCACAAACCTTTCTTGAGAGCAGCTCATGACTTTTGCCAAACCGGCACCGGGTGGGTCCGTCGGGGTATTTAGCTACCTCGGGCAGGAAAAGCAGCGGGAATGGAGGACTCCCTCCTACTACTTTCCTGTCGGGGCAACCCCCGCTTTCGATCGGGGACATGCAACCCCTTCGGCCCTAAGAACCCGATCTGGAACGGCAAGGTTCCTTTTGAGGTTGGTCTTTTTGCCCCAGAAAATTACCTAAAAGCCCCAAGATTTGGCTTAATTCTGGGCCACACCAGGGTTCGTATTCGTAGACAAAAAAGACGGGGCCCCGCGGATTTACTGTGGGTCCGTCAAGATTACGACATTCGTCGACATTATTCACATCTCGACGGCGATTGTTCGCCTTTTGCCTACGTGGCCCCGGCGGATAACCGCCGAATACCGCCTGGTGGATCGGCCGGGTCGGGTGATGTCTTAAAGCCAACTTTTTTAGGTAGCAGCCCGAAAATGCTGCTCTAAAACCGGTGGAAAGATCCGTGCCACTAAAAGACTTCACCCCTGGGTGGAAGGCAGGACTGACCCCCGTTGCCACATCCGGCGGAATTGTCTAAAAGTGGCGGCATCATTGGTAACGGCCGTCGAAGGCATTACCAGTTTCGCACCTCACAGTTTTCGAAAGAAACTCTTGCGATGCGTTTACCACAGGTTGTGATTGTCGGTCGGCCCAATGTAGGCAAATCAAGTCTTTTTAATTGGCTGGTACAGCGGCGGGTGGCGATTGTCGACCCCCAGGCGGGGATTACGCGGGATCGAATAACCCACCTGCTTGATGTGGGGGGACGATTTGTCGAATTGGTCGATACCGGCGGGCTCGGAATCGAAGACCCAGACAACTTGACTCAGGAGATCGAGGAACAAATCGCCGCGGCGATCGAATCAGCCGATGTCATTCTCTTTGTCGTCGATGTCCGGTCAGGGATAACGGCCTTGGATGAATTAGTGGCCCAACGGCTCCGATATGTAAACGTGCCTGTAATTTGCGTGGCCAACAAAACGGATACCCCCAATTTGCTTCCCCAAGCTCACGAGTTTTATCGTTTCGGCCGAAAGGTTATTCCCGTCAGTGCCGCCCACAGTCGAGGTCGAGATGAGCTGCTTCAAGCTATTGCGGAGGCCTTGCCCCCAAATGTGGGAGGGGATTCGCCGCCTCCAGAACCCGTAATGAAACTGGCCATCGTGGGCCGCCGGAATGTGGGCAAAAGCACATTTGTCAACACTCTTTGTCGGGCAGAACGCATGATCGTCAGTGAGGTGCCCGGAACCACTCGCGACAGCGTCGACGTCCGCTTCGAACTCGACGGCAAACCATTTATTGCCATCGACACCGCAGGCTTCATGCGGCGAAAGAGTATCACCGAAAATGTGGATTTTTACGGAATGCACCGGGCCCAGCGAAGCATTCGGCGAGCCGATGTGGTCCTCCTTTTCCTGGATGCTCAGGAACGCGTGACCCGAGTGGATAAGCAGCTGGCCGACTATATCACCCAGCATTACAAACCATTCATTTTCGTGGTGAATAAGTGGGATCTCGTCCACGGGCAGATCGCTCCGGAGAAGTGGGTAGCCCACATTCGCGATAGCTTCCGTACTATGGGATATGCTCCGATCGCCTTCATCAGTGCCAAGACGGGCAAAAATGTCAAGCTTTTACTGGATTACGCCCAGGAACTTCACCGCCAGGCCGGAAAGCGAGTGAAGACCTCAGAGCTGAATAGGCTCATCGCAGCCGCCATCGAACGGAATCCACCTCCCTTGCACGGCACAAAACGCCCCAAGATTTATTATGCCACTCAAGTGGGAGAATATCCCCCAACGTTGGTACTTTTTTGCAATGACCCCACCCTGATCGATGCTACCTATCAGCGGTACCTGCTCGGAACCCTCCGGGAACAGTTGCCTTACCGTGAGGTACCCATCAAACTATATTTGCGGAAACGGGAACGGTACGACCGTACAGATCAAATCGAATCGCGGCTTGGTCTTCCCAAATAGGACACCCTCCGAGCGTTTGTTCTTTCTTCTGCCCGCCTCTAAGGGGTAAGACAGAGGAGATTGCATTTTTCCTCGAGAATATTAACTGCATCCTGCCACCAGGAGACGTACGAGGATCGCAGCACTTTTGGTTCCCGGCGTCCACAGGTGACTAAGTCCCCTTCACTTATGCACCCCTAAGGCCGGAGCTTTTCGGCTACCAAATATCCTCAAGCTCAGTTCGACAAAGTTGGAAAGGGTCGTTGGGGCTCTCGAACACATAGAGCCAAGGACTGTCCCGCCGTCGAACTCATCTTCCGGCAGAAAACTACAAGGTCGGCTCTTGGGTTCTTTTAACGGAAAAATTCCGAGAGCGATCTCGCAATGTGGAGTTTCCGACCCTGAACCAGACGTCCGAACGGTCCGCTTCGCTAGCTTCTTCTTGGCCTCTTGTTGGAAGGCACCTAGCCCCTGAAATGTGCAGACCGATCTCAGGAGTCGGCCCATTTAACCCAAGAACCACTTCGCCAGCAGAAGATCTCTCGCTGAGGCCAGACATTTACTCCCACCCTATTTTGGTGGAAAATTAGGATCGGGTTTGACCGTTAGGCGTCCTTAGGATAAAAAGGCTCACAAGTACCGGGCAAGGGAGCACGGGGAAAAGAGTAGCCGGTGGTGAAAGCAGTACCCGGAAAGCAAAGGAGTGAAGTTATGGCGGCAAGTGTTGAGCGGCGAAGGGTTCTTGAAGGTGTGTTTCTGGGGTCGGCGGGATTAGGCTGGGCTTTAGCGAACACTCTCTCGGCCCAAGAGGTGGGGAAAGTTTCTCGGGAAAAGAAGATAACTATTGTGGGAGTTTCCTGTAGTCCTCGACCGGGGAAGACCACCGCACAAGGGCTCAAATATGTTTTGGAGGCGGCGAAGGGTGTGGCCCCTGACCGGATCGAAACCGTTCTCATCGAACTTGCCGGGCTGAGAATTCCAGTCGAACCTGCTCTTGGTTTGCCGTTACTTCCCGGGGATAGAGACGACTTCCCCCAAGTTGCCGAGCAAATTGCCTCTCCGCAAGTGAGGGCTTTAATTGTTGGTTCGCCTGTTCACTATGGAAACATGAGTACCCTTTGCAAAGCGTTTTTAGATCGACTTGGTCAATTTCGTAAAGAGTTTGTTCTTTCTGGCCGATTGGCGGGTGCCCTGGCTGTCGGTGCTGCCCGTAATGGGGGCCAAGAGTACGTCTTGGAGAGCATTCATCGCACGCTTCTTTGTCACGAAATGATGATCGTCGGTGACGGTCGACCTACAGGACATTTTGGAGCGACCCTGTGGAATCCGGGAACCGACGACATTTCGGGCGATGAGATCGGAATCAAGACTGCTCAAAATCTCGGAAGACACATTGCCACCCTTGCATTGCGGTGCAATTCGCGATAAGGTTGCGAAAAGCATTTTGCGAAGCGACTAAATTCCCCGGGGGTATGGCCAGCTACCCTCGTTGAAAGTACTTCCACAATACTCGCAAATACTCGGAAAGAAGTCATCACATCGCGGAGAGATTTCGTCCGAAAGGATCCAAGGGGTGTTTAGTCGACTTCCAGCAAGCAAAACAAATACTCCCGGGCCTTAGTGCTTAATGAACAATCCATCTGGGAGAACTATCGGGAACTCCACAGTGTTGGCACGGCTCCGGCATCGCTGCCAACCACGGGCTTAACGTGTAGGAACTTTCAAGAAATTCGAAAGTTTGACGTTTGCAATATCCGCGAAGTACAAGTTGGTCACTTTTTTGAAGGGCATCAAACAGCGATGAATCGCCGGGAATTTGGTGAAGGTGTTCTTGGGGGAATCCCAGGGGTCCTGGCAAGTCCTCTCCTAGCTCGTTCAAACTCAGAAGAGGAAGCTGAGGTTGCCAGGAATTGTGCGGAAAGGGATTTTTACTTCGAGCCGGCAAAGAAATTACCCGTCCACCGTTTCGACGTGGTTATTGCCGGGGGAGGGACTGCCGGAGTGGTGGCTGCCCTAGCTGCAGCGGCTCAAGGGGCAAACACCGCACTAGTTGAAAGCAAGGGCTACACCGGCGGCACGGTGACCGAAGGTGGCACCGCTCTCCATAGTTTCTATAACCTGTGGAAAGCCTTTCCGGGAGTGGAAAAGCGTCAGGTGGTGAAAGGATTCGCACAAAAAATCATCGACAGACTACTGCAAGTCGGAGGATGCACAGGCCATGCGGAGATGGAAAAAGGATTCGATTACGACTCGGTCTGCACGGCTATCGATACAGAACTTTATAAGTTGGTAACCTTGGAAATGCTCGCCGAAACCGGAGTAAGGCTATACCTCAACACTACCGTAGCCGGGGCTATTCGCGAAGGGTCGCTGATCCAGGGCGTTATTACCGAAAGCCGGGCCGGCCGGGAAGCGTTTTTCGCAAAATGTTTTGTCGACTGCACGGGTTACGGAGACCTCGCGGCCTATGCCGGGGCTTCCTACACAGAACCTAATGATTATGCGGTATGCAATAGTATCGGATTGGCGAACGTCGATGTGGAAAAATACTACGAGTTTCTCCGATCTCATGACGCGTTGACCCAGCTGGCCCGGGGAATACGAAGTGGAAAGCCAGACCAGATTGTGCGGCTCGAAGGAACTCTTGTCCGATTGCCCGAAGAGTTTCGCCGAGAAGCAGCAGCCATCGGGCTTTCGACCGTAACGACTACAGTGCACGACAACTACTTTATGTTCCTCAAGATCAATTTACGACTGCCTGTTAGCCCAACCAACCGGGATGCGGTAACAGCTGCAGAAATTGAACTTCGCCGAAGGCAGCTTCGGGCTGTTGAACTCTTTCGAAAATACGTTCCGGGATGCGAGAAGGCATTTATCGCCCGGACAGCACCTAGGCTCAATATTCGCCGCGCGCGTTGCGTTCAATGCGACTACGATATCTCCCGCGAGGATATTTTGGAGGCTCGGCACTTCCCAGACGAAGTCTTCGTGTATGGCTTCCATGATATGGCCCCGCGGTATCAGATCAAGAACGGAGCAACTTATGGATTTCCTTATCGTGCCCTATGTGTGGCCGGTCTGGATAATCTTTGGTGTGCTGGTATGATGATCACTTCTGACTTCGTAGCCCATATGTCGACGAGAAATACGGTTTGTTGTATGGGCCAGGGGCAAGCAGCCGGGACAGCAGCTGCCTTGTGTGCACTGAAAGGTTACCACAGTCGCAACTTGCCTTACGGCTTGTTAAGAGAAACTTTGGAAAGAGATGATGTGGTGTTCACCTCATAGGCGGCCTCGGTTGCCGCAATGGACGTTATTTGGAAAAGGCGGATGGCTTTCTGTTCATGCCGACTGGAAATGCAGTATTTGGTGTATGAGATGTAAGCATATTCAAGTGCGGCCCCAAGAATCGGCTCAAAGTTTTTCTCAGTCAAATGCTCACGGTTTGTTCCTGCGACTTGAAGCACACGCAGAATAAACGTCAAGGTGGAGAGTGAAGGCAGTCCGCAAGCAGACCAAGTCTCTTAGGTGCCACCGCTACCTTTCTTGGCGGTTGGAAACTCGGTTGGGAGGGTATACCGGTGAAGACGTTTGCGGCCCCGGGAGGAGAGTCTCTTATGAATTACCAAAAAAGCTTCTGCGGAAACCTTCTTCTGCGGTGCGGGGTTATTTCGGTTTGTATTGGGATACTGGGCGGAGTTATCTCTGCCGTCGCCCAAGAAGTCCGTGTATGGGAGGAAGTGGTGACCATTCCCACCTATCCGTGGGAAAACGACATCAATCCGAAGTTCTGGGCCTTAGAGGGTGGTCCCAAGCTTTCCACCACCGTTCACGGAGCGATCATCTACCCATATACCATGCAGGATCACCTCTCCCGCACGCGAGTGGATCGGCAATATCGGGCGGTGTTCCTAGAAAACCAATATTTACGAATTATGTGTCTGCCCGAACTTGGCGGCCGAATCCATTCCGTCTACGACAAGGCCGGACAAGGAGAAATGTTTCATCTCAACCGGGTTATAAAGCCCGGGATGATCGCCATGCGTGGAGCATGGATCAGTGGCGGAGTGGAATGGAATGCAGGACCTCAGGGGCACACCGTCACATGTTTGTCCCCTGTGGATGTTGTGACCGGTCGGCTGCCGGACGGTTCCGGCTACATTGAGATTTCTAACCAGGAAAAGATCTTCCGCACGCGTTGGACAGTTCGGGTCACCCTTCGTCCCGACCGGTATTTTTTGGAGGAAGACATCTCGCTTTTTAATCCGACGGATGGGATTCACCCCTACTACTTTTGGAATTGCACGGCTTTTCCCAATCGACCGGGGACTCGCTTTATTTTCCCCATGAGTTTGGGGACTGATCATCATGGGCGGGAATTCTTCCGCTGGCCGGTACATAACGGTGTGGATCTCTCTTGGCTGAAAAACTATGAGACGTGGGCATCCATCTTTGCTCATCGTTGCACGATGGACTTTTTCGGGGCTTATGATGTGGATGCAGATCGAGGGGTGGTGGCCATTGCAGACCACCGGGAATTGCCAGGTAAAAAGGCCTGGACATGGGGAGAATGGGAGTTTGGAAAAGTTGCCCAGCAAAACCTCACGGACGAAGATGGCCCTTATATCGAGGTTCAGAGCGGTCCTCTGCCAACCCAATCGGATTACGGCCTCCTTTGGCCGCGGCAGCGAATCGCTTGGCGAGAGTGGTGGTACCCGGTCCATGGTCTTGGGGATGGCTTCGAATTTGCCACACGCGATGCTGCGGTAAACACATTTCGAGTGGGCGAGAACTTGGAGGTTCGCATCCTCACTACCGCTGAGTTCCCTCATGTCCGCTGTCACGTGGAATTTTTAGACGGGTCGGACGCGGAGGAGCGGGTAGTTCGGCTGTCACCAAAAGAGGCCCAGCGGCTCCGCTTTGCCGGATTTGGCGTTAAGCCGGTTCGGATTAGGCTCCTCACCGCAGGCGGAAGCGTGCTGTTGAACTATGTCAGCCCTTTAGAAATTCCGCAGGTGGAGCCGCCGGATCCTTCCGTGTTCGTAGAAAAGCCAGACGAGGAAAAGTCAGCAGAGGAACTTTACCTTAAAGGTCGCCGTTTCGATCGCGATACCAATCGATTGGCTGCCCGACGATATTATGAGCTGGCTCTCCAGCGTGATCCCGGTTATACGGCACCTCTACGGGCCTTAGCAGTTCTCGATCTGGAAGGGGCGATGTACGAACAAGCTTTGGAGCGACTGGAGCGGGTGCTCCTCCGGGATCCAGATGACGGCCTTGCATGGTTTGCCGTCGGGATATGCCAGTTTAAACTCGGGAAATGGGAGGATGCCGTGCGAACCGGCTACCACGCGGCCCGATTTGCCGGATATGATGCTCTTGGATATGACTTGGCGGGCCGTGCGGCAATGCGGCTGGGTGAATACTCGCGTGCTATTGAACTGTTTCGCCGGGCGGCTCGGCTTCACCCGGAGGATACCCAGGCCCAAATACATTTGATACTGGCTCTCCGTGCCGCAGGACGTCTCGAACAGTCTCGGCAAATTGCGGAGCGACTTTCGCGAGAAGCCCCCACGTTACTCCTCCCCCAATGGGCTTTAACAGACGAGCGAACCCTGCCAACCTGGGCCCAGCGGGTGCAGGGTTGGTGTGGCGAGTACAACTTTAACATGACGGAGGCCGCTCTCACGTTAGGGGAGTTGGGTCTTTTCGCCGATGCCGCTTCTCTGCTTCAAGTCGCTTGTTGGGATACACTTGTTCCCGAAAAACGGGATCCGATGGCGATCTATTTGCTCGCTTACTTCCGTGAGAAAAGCGGCCAATCTCCCGAGCCTTTCTTGGATCTTGCTCCCCAATGTCCCCGGGAGTTTGTGTTCGCTTCGAGACCGGAGGAGTTACCGGTCCTTGAATGGGTGATCTCACGTCGGCCTGAAGATGCTTATGCATACTTTCAGCTGGGGAATCTCCTAGCCAACTTGGGACAGGTCGACCGAGCAGCCGAGGCATGGAGTCGTGCGGTAGAGTTAGATCCTAAACTGAACATAGCATGGCGAAATCTTGGCCTGGTGGCAACGAAAAACAATCAGCTCGACCAAGCCGAGCAGTTTTATCGACAGGCAATTGCTGCCCGACCTGATGATCAGACCCTTTACCGCGATCTGGCGGAAATTCTAACGGCAGCAGGTCGACGGACGGAGGCAATCGAACTCTTAGAGAAAATGCCCTACCAGGGCATGCGAAGGGCCGATGTTATTATCCTTTTGGCCCAGTATTACGTGGAGGAAAAACGCTGGACAGATGCGATCCAACTTTTGGAATCCACCCCTTATTTCGTGAACTGGGAAGGACAGGATATCACTTGGCGGCTCTTCCACCGTGCCCGATTGGAGCGGGGAATTGAAGCCTTTGAAAGGGGGGATTATACGGCTGCTTTAGCGGATTTCGAGGCAGCCTTGACCTATCTACCGAATCTCGGTGTAGGCCGATCCAATCGACCCCCGGAGGCTAAAGCTCAATATTGGCGAGGTCGGGCTCTGGCGGCCTTGGGCAAGACCGAAGAGGCTCGTAAAGCTTGGGAAGTCGGGGCCTCTTTGCCCGACAGTACCCCCGAGCAAAACCAGTTCCGAGAACTTTGCCGAAAAATGCTAACGGAAGAGACCAGCCCAAAGCCCCCCAACAACTAACCTCGCTCCAGTTCATTCGTGCGGTAGTACGTTCTCTGCGTTGTCGGGGGCTTTGGCCGGGAACAACTTGTCCGTTCATAAATCCTTAAAACTCGGCCAAACGCAGATCTCTGCCCCTTTCCCGGTTGAGGAGGCGGCCGTTTACACCTCGGCCGGTTTTGTTCCCGGCAAGCTTGAATCGTTTGGAAACTCTGAAAAACCCCAAACGTGAAAGGCTAGGGCCCAATGAATCGACCTTTTGTCACGAAACTTGACCACGTATTGTGGCTTATGGGAACCGGCCACATTCCCGACGGAACTGTTGAGAGGTTACGCTACGTTTAGCCTTCGCCTAGGAGGATCAGGCCCGGGGAAAAGGAGTGGTTCGCGGAGTCGAGTTGGCCTCTGCCGCCGTCTCCTCGTCTCCTAAAGGGTGGCCGGAATCGGGCCTAGTTCAGTAAAAGCAGCAGCCCCGCGGATTCGCCTTCCCATGGTTTCTTCTTTCGACCGGGGCTGCGTCTTGTTCCGGCGGTTTGTTTGTCTCGCCTATTTTCCTCCCCACCGCCGTAGACTTGGAACCGGGCTAGCTAGCGGTTGGGGATGAAGTCCCCAACTTGTAGGGGTCACTTCAGCAGGCACAGTCGTGTATTGAAAAATGCCGGGTCTGTTCCCGAACTTTACCTCGCGGAAGTGGCCCTCCCCTCGCTGCATGGCACAAACCGGGCGAGTGAGACCGCCATCTACAGCCAATATCGGACCCGGACTATAATTCGTCCTCCGATACTGAGAGCAGAAGATGGCAATCTCTATTAGATGCATGAACACTCAACACTTGCGGTTACCCACCACTATTTGGCCGGTTAGGAGAGCATCAAAAATCGTAACCCGCGAACCTTCCGAATGTTAGGGCGAACGAGTGCTCAGATTGCCCTGTCTGGAAAGATAATCACAATGGTTGTAATGTTGCCGATTTATCCCTGTGAAAACACACAATTGTAAGCCTCAAGATAAACATCTACAGAAAAACAACAGAACAATCAGGGATTTAAGACCTTGTGGAACATTGCACCGGGGAATTTGAAAAGCAAGGTTTGGTCGAAAAAAGGACAAGCTGGAAGCAAGCCTTTGGACAAGGCATTTTCTGAGAGTGTGTTTCTACAGCAAAATCTGCGATCCGCTCTCGCAGCTACGTATCCAGGGGCTCGCGAAGGAACACAGGACCGCAAAACGCTACCCTGGTCTTAGAGCCTTGGTGGAGATTTCGCCGCGGATGGTCCTGGACCGGCATTTCATGTTTATCGAGGAGCCAAAAAAGGCCCTGGAATGATCTTTGCAATGGCAGAAACATTTCCTCGTCCGAAAGTGTCACCTTTCGTGTTAAAAGGTGGGGCCTGAGCATCTGGAAGGCATATTTGCTTGGAGGCTGTGCGGCCTCAAGCGTAAGGTGAAACCAAGTTACAAAGGGAGCTGTTTAGGTAACCGGGGGTTTCTGCCGCTTTCGGTACGAAAGCAAAAGGGTTCTAGCACCTCGAGCACCGAGACCAGGAGTCAAGCTTAAAAGGTTCAGGTAGGCAAGTCCCGATGTTCGGGCTCCCCAGCCTCCCAACAACCCAATAACTGGGCAAAAGGGAGGAACTTGCATGAAATTCGGAAGAGAGATGCGGTTGGGGCCCCTGGCACCTTCGACGTGACACCTCTCGGACGAACTGTGAAAAACTATATCCCACGGGAAAGGAGCAAAATTCCAAACATAGGGACCTCTTGTAGGTGCTGGGAAGTCCTTTTGTGAGTTCCAGCATGCCAGGGGGGTGGCTAATAGGACATTTTTGGAATCAAGGTTCACTGCATTCGAGGCCTGCTACCCGAATTAGCCGCGGCACGGGATAGTCTCGCTCAGGTTCGGCTGGCTCCGCAACCTGGCTGGGAATACCTTACCGTATGGGAGGAGTGCCGAAGCCGGACAGCTAAAAGCGGAGTTCCCCTTTAGCAACAGAGGAGTTTTGCACGTGACACCGAAGTTAAACACGCCAGAAGAGGTACTAGCCTTCTGTCGCGAAAGAGGCATCAAAGCGGTCGACCTGCGGTTCATGGATTTCCCCGGTGTTCTTCAGCACTTTACCATCCCCGTAGGTGCCCTGACGGAGGCGGTCTTTCGCGAAGGCCTCGGGTTCGATGGATCCAGCATCCGGGGTTGGCAACGCATTAACGAGAGCGACCTTCTTGTGGTTCCTCAGCCGGAGACCGCTATGGTCGACCCTTTCACCAGCCTTCCCACTCTCGCAATGATTTGCAACATCTTGGACCCGATAACGCGGATGGATTATAGCCGAGACCCTCGCAATGTCGCCCGGAAAGCAGCCAACTACTTAAGAAGCACAGGGATTGGCGACGTTTGCTACATCGGACCGGAGGCAGAGTTCTTCATTTTTGACGATATTCGCTACGACCAGACACCCAACTGCGGTTTTTACTATATCGACAGCATTGAAGGGCAGTGGAACCGAGGTCGAGACGAACGGCCCAACCTCGGCCACAAGCTCCGGTATGGAGAGGGGTATTTCCCTGTGCCGCCTTCCGATCAACTCATGGAAATCCGGAACGAGATGATGCAGTGTCTGATCGAGTGCGGTATTGAAGTGGAAACACACCATCATGAGGTGGGTGCAGCCGGCCAAGCCGAAATTGGTATTCGCTTCGATGAGTTGGTCCGTATTGCAGACAAACTTGTCACCTACAAATATGTCGTGAAAAACGTGGCCCGGCGGCACAACAAAGTGGCTGTGTTTATGCCCAAGCCGATTTGGGGAGAAAACGGTTCGGGTATGCACTGTCACCTCTCCATTTGGAAAGACGGACAAAACCTCTTTGCCGGGAATAAGTATGCAGGTCTCAGCGACATAGCTTTATACGCTATCGGAGGGCTATTCAGACATGCAGCAGCCCTCTGTGCCTTCACTAACCCCACGACGAATAGCTACAAGCGATTGGTGCCAGGATTTGAAGCCCCTGTTAACCTTGCCTATTCTCGGCGGAACCGGTCTGCTGCCGTTCGTATCCCCACCTACAGTATGAATGCGAAGACCCGCCGGATTGAGTTTCGTTGTCCGGATCCAACTGCTAACCCCTATTTGGCCTTTGCTGCCATCCTTATGGCCATGATCGATGGGATTCAGAACAAGATCGATCCAGGCGAGCCTCTCGATAAGGATATGTACGACTTAGAACCGGAAGAGCTTCAGCATGTTCCGAAAACACCGGAATCGTTGGAGGCCGCTCTGGAAGCCCTCCGCAAAGATCATGAGTTCTTGCTCCGCGGAGATGTATTCACCCCGGATGTGATTGACACATGGATTTGGTACAAAATGACTCATGAAGTTGAAGAAGTGCGACAGCGGCCCCACCCGTACGAATTCTGCCTCTATGCCGACATGTAAAAAGAGGCTGCTCCGCTACCAGGAGAACGTCAGGTCATCCCAAATGGTCCAGCAGAAACAGGTCACGCACATCAACTAGTTTTCCGGGTCTTGCGGACCGATCCGACCTGACTTTTTTATTTTTGTTTATTTTTGGAGCCTCTGAATAATCTCCCGGAGAAGGTGATTAGCTTCCACCAAAAGCAATAAGTTGCCAACTTACACCGGAATATGTCCATACATTGGGCCCTGGTGTTTCACCTGTGGAATTGTTCAGTACTTGCCTTTCTACGTTTTTGTCTTTGCTTCGATCAAGAAAGAACAAGAAACGTCTCTTGCGAGATGGCAAGGGCCCCGGCGAAAACCCCTTAATTCGGCAGAATTTGAAGAATCGAATCCCTTTGCTCCTGAAGCACAGTGTGATAATCCGTGGTGTACCATGGTGGGGCCATCTTGCAGCTCCCGGCTTCAATTTAGTGTACAGGAGACTTTGCCGCCGCGTGATTCGAACCCGAACACGAAAAGTTTGGGAGCAGGCTTGGGAAATTAGGCAAGCTCCACCGGAAACGGTCCAAAAGATCACACGCATCGTAAGCAATGAGTTCTGTTGGCCTCGTGAGGCACTTTTCCTTCCTGACGACGAATGTCATGTGATCTTTTGTCTCTGGCAACGGAAACTATGTGACGACTTAGCTCTGGTAACATGTATGCTACGTTTGGAGCGAGAACTGGGAATAGAGGTGGAAGACGCAGTAATCTCGTCCCTCGGAACTTTAACCGTCGGCGAGTTCTGTGGCTTGCTGATTTCGGCTTCAGATTGACCCGCTTTGCTTGTGGGAAGCGATAGTTCCCCCCTTTGTTGGTTCCTTATGGGTGAGCTACAGGCCCCCCGTCGGTTACGATAGCTTACGCAAATCGCCAGGAACCGGGGTCCACCGGCTCGCAATTGTCAAACTGTTGAATTGTCAAACTGTTGAGGAGATCTATGATTGAAAAGATAACACCTCCGGGTTGCCCATAGTGCAAAGATACCTGCTTCAGACGGAGAAATCTCTCAGGAAAGGAAGTGGTCGGATCAGGCGGTATTGATCTTGGCGAAAGTCGATGGGACCGAAGTCCCCACGTGACACCCATTTTCCATATCTGCGTTCTAGGAAGATGAATTATGGGAACATGAGCAGAAAGTGATATAAAGCACAACTTTGGGTTACGCAAGCAGCGGATTTTGTTGGGGAAGAAGCTAATGGAAGTATCCCCAAGGCCTTGCCGGGGCTGGCCGAACTGGGGGAAGCAATTGGAGGGTAAGATAATGCCGGCTGGTTAGGTACATCCTACGCCCGACTCGCCTCCCCCTTCCATACTGGGTTTGATCGCCAACGGAAATAGCAGTATCAAAAACTAAGGCTGGGAGAAGATAGTCTCCACTTTCGTGAGGCGAACGCGAAGATGGCTACTCAAATTGAGGCAGCACGAGCTGGGGTTATCACCCCGGAGATGGAGGCCGTGGCCCAAGCTGAGGGTTTGCCCCCGGAAACCGTCCGACAAGAAGTAGCCCGGGGAAGGATGGTGATTCCCGCCAACCGTGTTCACTTGCAAAAGGGGTTAAGACCTATCGGGATAGGCATCGCCTGTCGGACCAAGATTAATGCCAACTTAGGAAAATCTTCGTTGCAAAGCGATCTAGAAGCGGAACTGGAAAAAGTGCGGTGTGCGATTGCCCTGGGGGCCGATACCGTGATGGACTTGTCCACAGGGCCCGGAATCGAAAGCATCCGCCAGCAGATTATTGACTCGGTACAAGTTCCGGTGGGAACGGTTCCGATCTACGAGGTGGCGGAAACACTCGGGGATATTGCGGAAATGACGCCGCAATACTTCCTGGAGGTGGTGGAACGTCAGGCTGCCCAGGGTGTGGATTACATGACGATCCATTGTGCGTTGCTCCGGGAACACCTTCCTCTGGTGGAAAAACGCGTGACGGGAATTGTAAGCCGGGGCGGAGCTCTCATTGCGAAGTGGATGACTGTCCACAAGGCGGAAAACCCTCTATACACGCACTTTGATGAGCTATGCGAGATCATGCGGGCCTATGATGTCACGTGGAGCTTGGGCGATGGTCTCCGGCCAGGCTGTCTGGCCGACGCCTCCGATGCCGCCCAGCTTGCGGAGTTACGAGTCATGGGGGAGCTAGTCCGGCGGGCCCGCCAGAACGGTTGCCAAGTAATGGTGGAAGGGCCGGGACATATCCCCCTACATCAGATTCAGATGAACGTGCAGCTCCAGCAGATCTGGTGCGATGAAGCACCCTTTTACGTGCTCGGTCCAGTGGTCACCGATATAGCAGCAGGCTACGACCACATTGCCAGTGCGATCGGGGCAACTTTGGCCGCCTGGTATGGGGCATCTCTTTTGTGTTATGTGACACCTCGGGAGCATTTGGGCCTCCCGACCCTCGATGACGTCCGGGCTGGGGTCGTGGCATTTAAGATTGCTGCTCATGCTGCCGACATTGCCCGCGGCCGACCTGGAGCCCGGGATTGGGATGATCGCATCAGCCAGGCCCGGTTCCGCTTCGATTGGGAAGAGCAGTTCCGGCTGGCCATCGACCCAGAAACAGCCCGAAGAATGTGGGAAGAAGTGGCCCGGCCGGGCACGACGACAACTGCCCGTTATTGCAGTATGTGCGGCCCGAAATTCTGTCCCATGAGGATCACTGCGGATTCAATCGTTGGCGAGCGGAGTTCATCCGCTTCTTCATCCAGCAATTTTCCGGAAAATTTGCCAGAGGCATGTCCGCTTCGCCCAGCAAATTGATGAGCCAGTCCTCCCGAACACCATTCGAGACGCACGCTCGGTGCAGGGCTGAGGTTCCGTAAGCAATGCAAAATCCCTCCGGGGTGCAAAAGTAGGGCATTACGAATCCATGCAGTGAAGGGTTATCCAAAAAGCTGTAAGAATCGGACGGGGAGAAACCTACGGTTCAAAAACCCGAAGTTCGACGGCCAGACAAGCTTCATAAATCCGAAAGGCACCCACCCTTTACGAAAGGGTACGGGATTGGGACAGCTTAACGTTGAAGCTCAACGTTCCAATAAGCTTCGCTAATGAATTTGGACCAACTTTCAATCCGGGTTTCTTTAAGGGCATAAAGAGGCTGCCACCTGGGCCGGGTGGGTTTCCGCCGGAGCCGCATTCCAGCTTGCTCGGGAGTGCGGTTCCCTTTTCTCTTGTTACAGTCCAGGCAGGCTACGACACAGTTTTCCCAGGTCGATTCTCCCCCCTGAGAGCGGGGGATCACATGATCAATGGTCAACTCGTCTGGAGGTGCCTGTCGGCCACAATATTGACAAACATAATGATCTCTTTTGAATAAGTTGCGGCGGCTAAATGTCACCACATTGGCAGGAACGCGATCGTACTCGTTTAAGACTACCACTTCCGGGGCCTTCACCCTCATTGTGACCCCCTGAACGAACCGATCGTCTTCTCGCGGACGAATCCGCGACCAATCCGCCCAGGTAAAGGTCTGGAACGTTTCGGGGTCAACCACCCGGGCGGTGCCGTTAAACACCATCACCAGAGCTCTGGCAACCGTGGCAATCCGGATCGGTTGCCAGTTCCGGTTCAACACCAGGGTCGGATGGGATAAAACTCCAGCTGGCATACAAAATGCTCTCTCGCTGCGGAGCCATTTCGCGGATAAGCTGGCCCTGCGATGGACCAAGCCGCCCACCTGGTACAGAATGCCATATCATTCCGCCGCAACAGTGATAACCTTTACCGCACTGTGGCCGAGGGCGGAGTAATTCTTCCTCGGCACCTTTCCACGCGCGATTTACTCGACTCAAATTACGCTTCAGTAATCTTTCTCGCACCCGGCCCCCGGAAACCCGTTTTTTGAGATATTCTACTGCCGGCTTGTCACCGGGGGCCAAAAAATTTCAGTTCAAACCTTCCCTTTCGCCTAAGGTCCAAAGAGTCTCCGCAAAATAAGCCGTATTCGCTCTATTTATGTCGCCACAAATTGACATTAACTCCAATTTCTCAGCCCAGTTGGCGGACATTGGTCAAACCTCCCCCCTTTCCCGGACGTCCCCCCGAGCTTTCCCCCTCCTGGTTTTAGCGTTTTCCGCAGGGGTGGTTCTCCTTTGATCTCGGTCTTCATTTCTTTCGAACAGAGGTTCTAAATCTTCCGCGAAACTACGGGGGAAACTCGCCGCAAGGACCGGTTACAATAATTTCTTTTCCAGAAGCTGGAGCTGGGGCAAGCTTGTGGTGAGGCTTGTACTTCCCGCCTTAGCTGGCGATTAGCTGGAAGAGTTCAAGGTGCACACTTCAGAACATCTCAAGAATCCAAGGGATTAGTAGGCAATGAAACAACGACGGATCCTCGTAACGAGTGCTTTGCCTTACGCTAACGGACCAATTCACATCGGACATTTAGTGGAGTACATCCAAACCGACATCTGGGTCCGTTTCCAAAAGCTACGAGGCCATCGGTGCGTGTACATGTGTGCTGACGACACGCATGGTACGGCGATCATGATTTCCGCCCAGAAACAGGGCATGAAGGAGGAAGAATTCATCGCCCTCATGCAAGAGGCCCACCTTCGCGATTTTGCCGGATTCCAAATCGAGTTTGATAACTACGGAAGCACCCATAGCGAGGAAAATCGGCAACTCTGTGCGGAGATTTGGGCGGCACTGCGGAAGGCGGGACTCATTTACGAAAAGGAGGTGTCCCAGCTGTACGACCCGGTGGCGGGCACCTTTTTAGCAGATCGACAGGTGCGGGGAACCTGTCCTCGATGTAAAGCTCCCAACCAGTACGGGGACAATTGCGACAAATGTGGGGCGGCTTACAGTCCCAGCGAACTCATCGACCCTGTGAGTGTCTTTTCTGGGGCCCGTCCCGAGATCCGTTCTGCCCGTCACTTGTTCGTGCAGATTGAAAAACTCCACTCCTTTTTGGAAGACTGGACCCAGAACAGCGGGGCCCTGCAACCCGAGGTGGCCAATTATTTGGCCAAACACTTCCTCTGCGAACCGCTGCGGGATTGGGATGTTTCGCGACCGGCCCCATATTTTGGCTTCGAAATTCCAGATGCCCCGGGACATTATTGGTACGTGTGGTTCGATGCCCCTATCGGCTACATGGCAAGCACTCTCCAATGGTGCAAGCGGGTAGGCGAGGATTTTGATCGGTGGTGGCGAGATCCGGAGACGGAAATCCACCACTTCATCGGAAAGGATATTGTGTACTTTCATGCCTTGTTCTGGCCGGCCATGCTCAAGACCGCAGGCTTCTGTTTGCCCCGCAAGCTGCACATCCACGGTTTTTTGACCGTTAACGGAGAAAAGATGTCAAAATCGAAGGGAACTTTCGTTCAGGCAGCAACTTACCTGAAGCATTTAGATCCAGCATACCTGCGATTTTATTATGCAGCCAAATTAGGGCCGGGAATCGAGGATATCGATCTCAATCTCGAGGAATTTATCTCTCGGGTCAATAGCGACTATGTGGGCAACGTGATCAACCTTGTGAGCCGGGTAGCTCGACTTTGCGAGGGAGAAACCCTCCTGCCCACCTATCCCGCCGATGGCGGGCTCTTTGCTCAAGGGGTAGCTCAAGGGGAGGCAATCGCCGAGGCTTACGAAAACTGTGATTTTGCCCGGGCCATCCGACTTATTCTGCAGCTTTGCGACCGGGCAAATCAGTATTTGGAGCAAGTAGCCCCATGGAATCTTCGGCGGGATCCCACCCGTCGGCAGGAATTTTTGGCCGCGTGCACCGTGGGGCTTAACCTTTTCAGGCAGGTGGCTGTGTACTTGGCTCCGGTGTTACCCCAGATGGCCATTCGAACAGGTCAATTGTTGTCTGCACCGATTAAAAGTTGGGCGGATGCCTCCGCTCCGTTAACCGGGGTAACTGTAGCCCGATACGAGCATTGGGCTACCCGGGCCCGCCGAGAACAGGTGGATGCCATGATCGTCGAAAGCCGGGAACCGGAGGAAGCGGAAGGTATTCCCTCCAAGCGTTCTCCATCCACAGTAGCAGCTGCCGTCTCGGGTGGCGACTCAGCTGAGAAGGCCCCCAAAGATTCTCCTCCGTCGGACTCGCTTCGGGAGGATCAGCAAGAGCCTTTCCTACCCCAAATTACCATTGAGGAATTTGCCAAGGTAGATCTTCGGGTGGCTCAGGTCGTGGCTGCAGAAGAAGTTCCTGGAGCGGAAAAACTGCTTCGGCTGGAACTTTCTTTGGGCGGAGAGAACCGTCGTACCGTCTTTGCGGGCATTAAGGAGGCCTACCGCCCGGAGGAATTGGTGGGGAAACTGGTCATCGTGGTGGCCAATCTTGCTCCTCGCAAGATGCGATTCGGGGTTAGCCAGGGGATGATCCTCGCTGCCGGACCGGGAGGTAAAGATGTATTTTTGTTGACCGTTGATCCCGGGGCCAAACCGGGACAACGGGTTCACTGACGCTACCTTAGCCCACTTTTTCTCGTAGTGACCGACAAATCTAAGCTCGATCGATGTCCCCGGGCAGCAAGCTCCACCTGGGGGCACTCCTTCCAGATCCCGGAATTTCGTTGCTATGAACGTTACCCTCCCTTAAAGTCTTAGGCAAAGAGCTGGGCGTAAGATTTTTCACGCGGATAGGTGCTTTTGACATGAAACTTCGGATTGCCGGGTGGGGGCTGTTCCAGCCTTTGGATCGCTCCAGCGATTTTTGCGTGAAAAGTGTCAAGGTTGCCCGTTACACGTCTACCATGGGTCAGCTGCACAGCGAGTGAAAGTTGCGGTTCAGGATTTGCGATCGGAGGGAGTTCTCCCATGAAAAGAGCGATTAGTAGACGAACATTCAGTAAAGGAGGTGCGGCAGCATTTGCCGCGGCACTCGCCGTTCCAGCCGTTCACACCTCTGCCGAATCCCCCAACGAGCGGATTGTTGTGGGAGTCATGGGCCTCAGCCGGGGCCGGGCTCTTGCATTAACCTTTCACCGGCAGCCGAATACTTTGGTCAAATATGTGTGCGATGCCGACCGACGCCGGGCAGAAGAAACCGCTAAGGAACTAGCCAAGCAAGACGGTCAAGCCCAACCTCTGGTAGATTTTCGCCGGATTTTGGACGACCCCGAGGTGGATGTCCTGGTGGTGGCCACCCCAGACCATTGGCATGCTCCTGCCAGCATTTTGGCCTGTGCTGCTGGCAAGCACGTCTATGTAGAGAAACCGTGTTCCCACAACCCTGCCGAGGGAGAAATGCTGGTGGCGGCCGCCCGAAAGTATAACCGGCAGGTGCAGATGGGGAATCAACGACGGAGTTGGCCTGCCATTCAAGAGGCGATGCAACGGCTCCAAGAAGGAGTCATCGGCAAGGTGGTAGTAGCTCGAACGTGGTACACTGCCCTTCGCGGGCCGATTGGCCGACTAAAAGAGGCTCCGGTCCCCGATTGGTTAGATTGGGACCTGTGGCAGGGTCCAGCTCCGCGGGTTCCATATCGGGAAGGGATCGTCCACTACAATTGGCACTGGTTCTGGCATTGGGGTACCGGCGAGATCGGCAACAATGGGGTCCACTGCATCGACTTGGCCCGGTGGGGACTGGCCGTGGATTATCCCGACACCGTGACCTCCGGGGGAGGTAAGCTCTATTTCGACGATGACCAGGAAACCCCGGACACTCAGGTGGTCACTTACCTTTTTGGGCGAAAAATGATCATCTTCGAATGCCGAAATTGGCATCGGCGGGGCTTCGAGGATCAGACCTTCGGGGCGAGCTTCTTCGGTGACCAAGGCTCCCTTGTGATCATAGGGGCTGGATACCGGATCTACGACCGCCAGGACAAACTCCTCGAGGAAAAAAGCGGACCCGGGGGCGATGCCATTCACATCGCCAATTTCTTGGATGCAATCCGGGGAAATGCCAAGCTTAATTCCGAGATCCTCGAGGGGCACAAAAGCACGTTATTGTGCCATCTGGGTGCGATTTCCCACCGGGTTGGCCGCAATCTGCGATGCCGGCCGGAGGACGGCCACATTCTGAACGATGCCGAAGCCGCTGCCTTGTGGAGGCGAGAATACGAACCCGGCTGGGAGCCGAAAGTATAACCGTGGGAATCGGCTCCGGTTTTCCCGCAAGAGGGATTCCCACCGGCCCAGCAATTCGAGTGGAATTCCCTCGTTCTTCGCGACCTGGAGCCCCCTCCTTGGCCGTCCCCTGGTTGGACTCGACTGGTGTTGGGGTGTTTTGCCTAAAGTTAGCCGTTTTCCCTCCCTCGTCCGGCGGGATTCTGCCCAGTAGCTCAGTATTCTCGGCAACACACTTGCTTTCCATGAATATGAAGGGAAATTCTGAAGAAATTCGGGAATGAAAGATTATAACCCAATTTATAGATTTTTTGCCGGGCTACTTCGCCAGATCTTGTGCTTTACTAAAGCGACCAAATTATTAAGGGAATGATTCAGAGCTTCCGGATGTCTTGTCCTTCCTCCGGTCCCTTATTTGCCGGGTGTTACCACCTAATTCTCTGGGCTTCAAAGCCCGTTTCTTGGCAAGGTGGAATTCCTTACGGGTGCTGGGAGTGAGAGATCCAAGGCGACTTCTCCCGACGCATCTAAGTGCCCCGGCGAGATTTCTTTTTTCGTGGCCCATCTACCGTCTTCCTAGAGACGTTTTAACCAACAGCTTTCGGGGCGGAACTTCCCAGGGCAAGTTGCCCCGGGAAAATCCCCTCTTACCGTGAAAGGGGTTCAGACCATAATAATTCGAACGCACGATTTCCACGGGAAATGACCGGAACAATCTTTTGCACCGTGGCTTCCGTTGCCCAACTCTAATTGGCGTTTATGATCGGTCCTCCGAGGGAGGGAAGCATTCTGGCGGGGTATGTAGGCCTTTCGACCAAGTTTAACCAACATTCCCGGCAAGAAGAGATGTCCAGCGACCATCTACGTCAGCGAATCGCTCGCGAAGCCGCCCGAATCATGTACTTCCGCGAGGAAAAAGAGTACCTGCGGGCAAAGCTTAAGGCAGCTCGGCGAATTTGTCAGCGGCAGCCGCGGGCTGCAGAACTTCCAAGCAACCGGGAAATCCGAGAACAAATCGAGCTGCTTGCCCGCATGTACGAGGGGGAACGGCGATCGGCTCGCTTGACGGACATGCGGCGGGAGGCGTTGCGAATCATGCGGATCTTGGAACCTTTCCGCCCGAAGCTCGTGGGGAGCGTTTTGACCGGCCATGTCCGCGAAGGTTCAGACATCGACCTGCACGTCTTCTCCGATAGTGTCGAGGCGGTGCGTCATGCCCTTGAAGCAGAGGGTATTCACACGGAAGTAGAAGAAAAAACGGTGCGAAAGGAGGGTCAGCTGAGGCGGTATGTGCATATCCGCTTCGAGACCCGTTTTCCTTTCGAACTCACGGTTTACCCGGCGAACATGGTGGGGCATGTATTTCGGAGCTCCATCACCGGCCGGCCAATGGAACGGGCTTCCATCGCACAACTGACAGCTTTATTAGGCGAAGAAACACCACCTTCAGCAGTCGGAAGAGAATCCGATTCGCAAACCTCAGAGGATAATAAGCTTGATCGTTTCCAAGTGTACTATTCCCTCCTGGCACCTCTTGAGCATGTGCAGGAGAATCTGGAGTACCACCCCGAGGGCGATCTTTTATACCATAGCCTTCAGGTGTTTGCTTTGGCCCGGGAGCACTTACCTTACGACGAAGAGTTTCTGCTGGCAGCCCTGCTCCACGACGTCGGAAAGGGCATTGATCCCACCAATCACGTTCAGGCCGCTTTAGAAGCCCTCGAGGGCTACATCACCGAGCGTACCGCCTGGTTTATCGCCCATCATATGGAAGCCCACAACCTCCATTCGGGAAAGATAGGTCAACGGCTTCGGCGTCGGCTCGAGGCCTCGGAGGATTTTGAGGAACTTCTTCTGTTGGCAGAGTGTGATCGTGCTGGCCGGGTACCCGGCGTCCAGGTCCCTTCCCTGGAAGAAGCCCTCCAATACATTCAAGACCTAGCGGATCAATTTGGGGAATGACAATTGTTTCCTGCCTGCTGCAATCCTCCACCTACCAGAAAAATCTTGGAAAAGCAGTCTGGCCCCAGGCAACATTAAAGTAGCTGCCGGCCGGTTAACCTGGTCATAATCCCCATCTTGAGCTGGAAAATCCAGTTCCAAAACCGTGATCGAAGCAAAACCGATGCAATAAAGAACACGCCAATTGCTGCCTCTTGGCCACTGCCGAAGTCTTTCATAGGATGAGCTTTTCCGCTTATTTGCGGAAGGCCCTATTCGCACGCTAAGAAAAGGGAAAGGAAATCGGAAAGAAAAGGGAAAGGAAGCCGGACTGTCCCAACGGATACTGTCGCAAGCCGTTCCTTCCCCAGCCACTTCAGCTGGGTCTTTCCCTATCGATCCAATCAGTATTCCCAAGAAATGGGGCCCGCTCTATTCGGTAACCGTTCACAGATGACAACTAATTGCGATTTAGGGACTTCCCGGATGACTTCTTTTCTCCATGTGTACCCACTCAATAATCTGCAATGAAAAATGGGACTACTTGTGCTCGCATACGTGCGTAGCCAAGCGGTCCCAACCGCTAGAACGTTTCCTATGTTCCTGTTTTTCAAAAGGGGCGAAGTTAGTCTTGATTCCAGCGGCCTACTGCTACCGTGCCGGGCAACTTCTCAGCAACTTGCAAAACCTCCTGCAACCGTTCCTGAAGATTGGGCGGTCGCCCCGAACTGCTTTCTTGGCAAAGCTGGTATATTTCTCGCAACTTCTTTTCTAGCCCCTCGTATACTTCTTCATATGGGCGGCGCGGCCGGTCTTTCTGCTCTAGTTCCAAAATGACCGGCCATAACTCATCCCCCGGTTCGCGGGATTGCTTGGCAGACTCAATGGCTGCAAATACCATCTGCTTGACATTCATCGCATATCGCTCTGGGTCGCGAGAATGGTCTTCGACACCCTCCGGCCGCCCGCTACAGCCGGCCGAGCAAGAAATTAGACAAAAGACTAAATAGACTAATATCCAACTGCCAACGGACGCGGTATTTTGCATCTCTTTTCCTCCTTAGACCTCCCGCATTACACTTCGGGTACACGACTAAGGTCAGGCGACTTAGCCTGATCCCGGAACCGAAACACTTCCAATACTCACTTATGCTCCGCTTTTAGGGCACCTGAGTACCACTACCGTCGGCCATCGCTAATATGCGAAGCCATGTATTCAATTCGATCGTATCGGAAAGGAATCGCACTGAGCCATCGCAAAGGCAAACGTTCACTCCTCCCGGATGGCGGCTTCGGGAGGTCTGGAAAGCCCGGCTTCCCCCGGACAGACAGCGAAGCTGTCGATCGGTATTGTCCGCAGAACAAAATGCTGGTCGGTCACACCAGTTATCGTCCAAAGCGTAGCTATTTGGCTTCAAAAGGTAGCGTGGGTTCGAGTAATGCGGCGAACCGCCGGTAATATAAGCCCCGGAGGGATAAGCCCATGCCCCCCGTACATCGCCACTCCGCATCCCGGCAAGAATCTCAGCTAACATCACCGTGTTCGAAGTGCCGTCAAGAATAGCTGCAAAATTCGCTCCATAATGCCGGCCGGCATGGAACGGCCCACGTTCAGCCCCAACCTCGTCGAAATTGGAGCGAGAAAAAATGTTTCCCGCTCCCCCGTTCACGCCGTAGTTGCCACGAGCAAACAACACCCCCGAATTGTCCCACTTAGGCTGGTTTAGCAAGTCACTAGGGCAGCGGTAAACCGCCACATCCACTGTTACCACTTGGGCATTTACTCCGTCCCGCGCGCGGATTAACCGGAAATCGTACCTACTATGAAGCGCCGTTTGCTCAATAAACGGGAGGACCATTAATCCCCACCCAGGTCCCCAACTGGTACTAGCGGCGGAAGCTCCGTGACCATCACGAATGTGCAGCCCCGGTGGCGGAAGTGATTTGTGCACTTCGTGATAATTATGCATCGCCAAACCTATTTGCTTCAAATTATTTGTACACTGGGCGCGTCGGGCGGCTTCCCGCGCTGCTTGCACCGCCGGCAGCAACAGCGCGATCAGGATCCCAATGATCGCGATCACCACCAAAAGTTCCACCAAAGTGAAACCCAAACTACGTCGGCGCATCTGTCGATTCATCATCGTTCTCCTTTTCGCTAACAAGTCACCCCCAACATACAACCCGACAACCCTTAAACTACCGAGGTTCTTCGAGCCTTCCCGCAAACTAATTTCTACCAGCAGCGGAGATTGGAGTAACACCTTTCCCAAGGAGGGCGCAATTCAACCAAGCCGGAGGAAGATAAAGGCCACGCAAGAGGCTCCGGGGGGCCCCGAGCCGAAACATTTACAAAGCAATCGGCCCGCCTATCCGGAACAAAAGCGACAACACCGTGAGAAACAGTTAGGGGGTAGGCCCCGCGATCCAAAACGGAAGACCTGTCGGAGAGCTGAATGCAGCTCCCGGTTAACTTGTATATTTGTTCTCGCCCCAGGTCGTCCATGCCAAACCCCGTGCCACTCTCACGATCCAGGGGCAAATCCGGACCAATCAGTGATAATGCCTTCCTAACCAAGATAAGCGACCTTGCCAAGTTCCTTTGGAAAATTTCTCAAATCTCCTGTCTAGCCATGGAGTTACGACGATGCCTTCTACCCGTGGGGTATAACCGTCGGATTGCCGCTTATCTTCTCCTAAACTAGTAGGCTGTGTCTGCAATCCGGTTCTTGTTCACCTGAACATCGGTTTCGGTCATTGAACGGGATAAAATCTTACACCGCAATCGGCGAACAGAACGGTTTTAGAGTTAAGCTAATGTAGAACTTAAAGCCGAATAAGCGTCCCGACTTAAAGCCGAATAAGCATCCGGTCGGCCATAAACGCTTTTTTGGCGACCACCCCCACTTCCGTGCCCATCGAGTCCCTTGCCCACTCGGCAGTGTCCCCGTCGCTTTTATGCCAACATCCGGCCCACAAAAAACCCAATCCCTCTTCGGCCATTGGACCGAGAGGGGAAGATTTTTGGTGTTATACTCCTTTCTTTTGCAAGCGAGGGACCCCTAGAGTATCAAACCGACATTCCCACCCTCGCCAACCTAGCAACAACACTCACGCGAATGCCGAGCCGGCGAGAGGACCTTTTGCGGAGAGGGCAAATAAACACCTTCGAGTGAGAGCTGCGTTAATAGCCACCCACGATACCAGCCTACGATGTTTTTACAGTTTTAACGAAGTTTCACAGAGTCCTGTGTTTGCTCATTTCCTTCTGTGATCGCGTTTGGCCTGTGTTTTTTTCGCCTTGCTCCCTGATGGTTTCTCTTGAGTTATGTCGCGGGATAAACTTGACTAATGAAAAGCCTAAGTTTGTTAAATTTTTCAGAGCTTTAAGCAAAAATCACTCGTACTACGAGTCTATTAGGGTGAAGGTTCGTAGTTTTTTGGGGACTGGAGGAGTTCGTTTATTTCCCAAGGCTCAAGTTTGCTAAAGATGAGGAGTAGAGCAGAAACCGGTCATCGGAAAGTAACTGTAGCTTCTTTTCTCTATGCTGAAAAATTTTTCATCAGCTTGAAGATTGCGATTCGCTAAATCGGTGGAAGTTGTTTCATAGAAGGAAGTTCAAGTTCCGTTTTTTTGCGAATTAAACCGGCAAGCAATCATGGTATAAGCCACAACTGAGGTTGTTTTCCACAAGTTGTGGAATCGGTTGAAGGAATTGTCTAAAGGAAATGCAAATCAAACATTTAGAAACTCTGAATAATTCCCAACGAAATACCAGTCGGTCTCAAAAAGGGTCGAAACTTATGGATAAATCCGTCCCCGAATGTTCGGAATATAGCAATTATGCTCGAAATATAGCAATGATGCAGAAATTTCATTAAGGTTTTTCGCTAGCAAAAACTGTTGCAGAGAAACAATTCCTCTTCGGTTATCAATATGTTCATGCGTACATCATAAGGCAACTGCGGTACCTTATCGAAGAGCTGGCAGGCAAAGCAAACCCCCATTCGGCAGGTCCCCTCCCTTGCCCGACGCAAAAGCCGATCGAAATACCCCTTGCCGAAACCCAACCTCCCCCCCTGACGATCAAAAGCCACTCCGGGCACCACAAAAAGATCTACCTCGTCGGCTGCCACAATCCGGGCAAGGTGTTTTCGAAGCTCCTCCCTAGGCTCCCCTATACCCCAGTGGCCGGGTGATAGTTCGTCCAAACTTAAAATCCGGCAGAGTTCAAGATCCCATCCGTGACAATAGGGAACGACAAGCCGCTTGCCTTCTTCTAATATTCGCCGCAGTCCGATTTCTGTTTGCACCTCTTCGGGCAAGGCTACATAGCAGGCGATTGTCCCTGCCTGGTGAAACTCCGGTAAGCGGAAGATTTTCTCCCAAATTTGTAGGCTGCGTTCCCATCGATCCGGGAGGTTACGACGTCGTTCCAAAGCAATCTGTCTCAGCCGTCGCTTTTCCTCCCGGACAAGGTCGAAGTCTAAACTAGTGTTACCTTCCGTTCCGCCTAGATTTTTACTCATATCCTTGTCAGACCCCTCGGCTCCTTTCGCCTGGACCGGCTAGTCTGCGGACTTTCGCAAAATTGCCGATCTGTATAGTTTTTCACTGCACATAAAGCCCATTCAGAATTGCCCTCCCGAAGACCAATAACTAGTTACCCCGGTGGCTTCACCGGAGACTTCGATTGCCAAATCGTAACCCATGAGTGCTCATGTTTTGGTGGGCAGTGGGTTCTGAAACGAACCAAGTGCAAAGAAGGCGTTTGCGATTTCACCGGTGGGCTAACCCACGGAAACGGTGCCAAGCTTGTAAGATCTCCGACCAAGGCAAGGATTCCTCGAAATGAGCTGTTGGGAAAAACTTGCCCTGCTATCGACAGGGCAATCCATCTCTATCTTCCAGGCCGTTAACTTTCCGCAGGCCTAAGCTGGCAATGCCACCTTGGAGCGATCGCCCATGGGGGGCAAAAGACTTCCCTTGGATGCCAATCACGGTACAAGGAATCACTTGCCGCAGGGGTGTCACTCGGGAAGCATCGGCTCTCCGTTACACGCAGGAAAAACTCCTTGGGCACAATTTACGCCGGCAGGCACTCCATGCTTTTAAGGAATTATGTGTAAGCTGGGCATGGAAGATAACCTGAAACGCCTTGGTTACAGATCAAAGTATTCGTCCACAGCTTCGGCTTGCTGTAAGGTTCGCTCGGTGCTGGTGGGATCGACCCGGCGGCAGGCCTCGGTAATGATTTCCGCTACTTCGAGAAGGTCTGCCTTCCAGGACTCGAAGTCACACTCAGGGGGGCAAAGCTCGGTAAATTCGCGAAGGAGCAAAATCATCCGAAGGAGATGCCGAAACAGAATTCCTTCTTGCTTCTGCAATCCCTTGGCTGTGACTACTTTGTAGAAGTCCCCACCCATCTCGAGCAATTCGCCGGCGGCCCAGACCGGTACGATCTTCAAATCGTGAACCCCGGGATAAAGGTACTCGAAGAGGAGTCGGAGTTTTTCCGCAAGAGTTAGGATCCGCTTGGGGGGCTCAGCCAGCCGGCTACGTCGCGGCCGCTCCTCGTGCAGAATCTCACCCTCCTCCGGTTCTTTCCGCAAGCGGAGCTCATCGTAGGTAGCAAGACCAAGCCGAACGAGTTGCTCATCCAGCCGGGTCATAGCCAGGGGACCTGGCGGTAATTTCCGTTGTCCCGGCACAGATACATAGGAAGCGACCGATCGAGGAAAGTCTAGAACACTTTCCAAGGCCTGAATCCGTTCTGCCCGATCGGCTATGCCCAACTGCTCCACCAGGAAAACTCCATACAGCGGATTGACACTCCGGAAAATTAGAAGCTTTTCCAATGCCGGAGTAGGCCGAGCCATAACCGGCCGATAGGCGGTTGCCTCCGATATTGCTTCCGCTTTTTCTGCGGTGTCTACCAAATTGTCGAGCGGATCGGCTTCGGGGTTCGTCTGCTCCTCCTCATCTTCTGGATTGTCCAAAACGGATGTCAGCCAACCGGGCCGCCGAAAGGGGGGATCTTCAGTAGGAGTCACTGCCGGAAGAATTCCTTTCTGCAAGAGATGGGTTGGTTCGGGCTCAAGCTCCACAAAGCCCCCCCGCCACAAAGTGATCAACATCTTATCGAGAGCCTTTTGACATGCCTCGATTCGGGATCGGTCCATCAACCGTTTTGCTACCAGGGCCCGAATCGGCTCCACATAAGGGGAGGCAAGCAGCATGTGGGCCAATAGTCGCCATGGAATCGGACCACGACTTCGCAGATTTTCCGGAGGTGCCCGCCGCAACTTTTCAAATTGGGCCTCTGTCCAGTATTGTTCATTGGGACTCCGCTTGGGCTTTTTTCGCTCTAGATCCTTTTTCAGTTTTAAGATTGCGGGGTCTTTAACGTCTTGGGGCAATCTTTCATACTGTTCTTTCCACCGGGCAAGCCGGACGTCATCTTCATGGGCCAAGGCGATCACATAGCCTTTTCGGTCGAACTGAGGTCGCCCGGCACGACCGAACATCTGATGGGCACTGCTTGGGTCAAGTAACCGCCGTTTCCCTGCCGGACCTTTGACCAAACTGGGAAGCACCACCGAGCGGGCAGGTAAGTTGATTCCCGCCGAAAGTGTTTCCGTGCACACACAAACCGAAAGCAGCTTTCGATTAAAAAGATCCTCCACGATCCTGCGGTATTTGGGGAGGACTCCCGCGTGGTGCACCCCCACACCCCGAAGCAACAATTGCTTCAACTTAGGACCGGCACCTTGAGAAAAATCGTATTGTTTCAGCTCCTCAGCCAATTGGGTTTGTTGGCCATCGGTGAGGATTCGCCGCCCCCGGAGTTGGTCAGCGATTGCCCAACAATCTTCGCGATTGAAGCAGAAAACCAAGGCCGGAAGCATCCGGCTTTCCTCGTCCCCCTCCGCCATCTTCTCGATTTGCTCCACCAGGAGCATATCGCCCACCCAACGGAACTCGAGGGGCACTCGGCGTTCAAAGCTCTGGACGAGCTCCAACTTCCGTCCGTGGGTCAGCCGAAGCCAGTTGAGAAATTCCACCGCATTACCGACCGTTGCCGACAGGAGCATGAGTCGGACATGCTTCGGCAGAAGCCCTAGGGAAAACTCCCAAACCACTCCCCGCTCTGGATCGTTGAAGCTGTGAAATTCGTCCATCACGACGGCACTTACGTTCTCAAAATCGAAAAGCTCGGGGTGGAGCAGACGGTTGAAGAGAATCTCGGCTACTACCACCAAGATTCGAGCATTGGGGTTTTCCCGGCGGTTCCCCGTGATCAATCCCACGTCCGAAGAGCGGAAGCCCCAACGCACCGCCGCAGACTGGAATTCTCGAAACTTTTGCTCTGTCAAGGCTATGAGCGGGGTTGTGTAATAAGCAACCGTCCGGGTATGAAGAGCCTCGAAAAGAGCGGCCTCGGCAATAAGGGTCTTGCCCATTCCGGTCGGAGCCGTAACTAGTACCCCTTCATCGGAGGAGAACCATGCCAAAAGGGCTTCCTCCTGGAAAGGGTAAGGCTCCACCCGCTGCAGGGCCAAGAAAAGGTCCAGAATCTGCTCTCTGCTAGGTGGTTTGTAATCCAGTCTGACCACGGCTCTGAGCTCGCCCCGAAGTTCCTTGCCGGAATGAACCGAAGGTAGCTGCAAATCTTCTTTTCCCTTTTTGCGGTCGAATCAACGTGGGCCTGCAATAACCCCAAAAGGTCCCCAACCAGCTCGGTCGCCTATGCTGAGGTAGTCCGGGGACCAGGTCGGGCCACGCGACCGGCTTTGCACCAACACCCTCTCGTGCTTTCGACCCACAACTAGAACGAAGTTCTAACATTTTTGATCAAAGTTGCAAACATGAATCATTTTGAAATTTTTCGGGATCAATCCGCGAATGTTGCCAGAGTTTCAGCAACCGATATGGGGCCTACCCCGGTGGCCCCGCGATGGTGCCTAAAAAGATCGCAAGGGGTATTTGCTACGAAGAATCGAACACAAAGAATCGGAAAAGCCTCGAGGTCCAAACCTCGGGCTCCGAGCGTAATTTGTGACCTCTCTCACAGGGCAGGCCGGGTATCCTTCCTTCTTGTGCATGCCTATCTTCCTTATTTCTACACTCGCAAACCCAACGTCGGTTCTGCCCGGGCACTGCTCCAGCTTAGCGGCCAGCAGACCCCAAAACCGCGGCATGACAACGGGGGAAGCTCCGGAGGTTTCTCCTCCCACTCCCCGTCACCAAAAACCCCAGCCTATTGGGCTTCGGACCGGATTCGTGAGCTAAAACTCTGCCTCTGCCCTATGTGCCTCGTTTGGCTTTGTGAAGACGAGGACCGCGACCGGCCCGGCCGGGACCTCTCCCCGGAAGGCAAACCCTAATGCTCCGCTTCCCCAGCCCACGAACTGTTTTGCCCCAAGGGCCGGCGAAAACCGCAACTCCCGAACGGATGCTCCCCGGTTACACGCCTATTTTCCTCGACCGTAGCGGCGATTCGCTAGGAGTATCCTGTACTCCCGTCGGTTCATGGCTCGAGTAAGCCTTAGCACGGAGGCTTTAGATTTAGCCGTTCTCAGCCAGAATTTACCTCCGGGCGATCCGTGGCCGTTCACTTGGAATGTTTTCTTTGGGTGGTCACCGGCCTCATTGTGGAAGGGGACATTCCGTCTTAAGGATTCAAGTACAGGCCTCCCCATCGGTTGCAATCCCACCAACCTCTGCCCAGCGGTGCTTCCCAGTCCCAAGAGTAGCCGTTGCCCTTCGGTTGGCCGGGCCTTCTCGGCCAAACTTTGCGAATAACTTTCATTCCACCCAAGGACTACAGTAAACCGGGTAGTTCCTAACCTTTTTGATCCAGTTTTGGTCTTATGGGCCGGTTCTGTTGGCTCCAAGGGCTCTCAGTCCCTGGGGCGTGGACAAAAGATTCCCACGGGTAATTCGGGCAGGAGTCAGAACATTCGGAGTCGTTATCGCCGTGCCCGGCCTCGGGGAAGCTTAAACTGACGGGATCTTCTGGCAAGGAGTTTTAGGAGGGGAAGTTCCAATGGTTCCGACCTGCGGACAAGAAAATAATCCGCCTCAAACCGGGCACAAGTAGCTCGCACCGCATCCAAGAAGCGGTTCAGTGCGGCAAGATATCCCTGACGAAAAGCCGTAGGCTGACACCGAATTCGAAGCGGGAGTTCCAAATCCTCGAAAAGGGTCGGTGAAGAAAAGGGAAAATCAAGCTCATCTTCGTGCAAAACTTGGAACACCACGATATCGTGGGTTTTGCTCCGCAGAAAATGCAAGGAATTTTGGAGATCATCCAAATCGAGGAAGAGATCTGACAAAAGGACCCAAATTCCCCGCCGGGGAAAGAGACTGTTTGCCTCAAGGACCACTGGCCAAAGGGAGGTCTTTTCCCGGGGAGATGTCTGCTCCAAAGCTCCTAAAATCGACTGGATGTGTCCCGGATGATTCCGCGGGGCAACCCGGTGAAGGATTCTTTCGTCGAAAGTGACACAACCCACGTCATCTTGCTGCCGCAAAACCAAGTAAGCAAGGCATGCGGCCAGGGTGGCCGCACATTCGAATTTCGTTTCCCCCTGCCGGCCATAGGCCATGCTCGCCGATCCATCCACAAGTAAAGTCAACCGAAGGTTTGTGTTTTCCTCAAACTGCTTGACATACAGGCGGTCGTGCCTGGCCCACACCCGCCAATCGACATGGCGGAGTTCATCTCCCCAGGTGTACTCGCGATGCTGAACAAATTCCACTGACTGCCCACAAAAAGGACTTCGATGCCGACCCGACAGAATCCCTTCGACAATATTTCGGGCCAGCAGCTCCAATCGGCCCACCCGGGTTATTACTTCAGGAGGCAAGAATCGCTCGGAAGCGGGCATCTTTGAAAAGCTCGTCTTCTCGGGTTGGAGTGTTCGCTAAAAGCCAATCGACAATGTCGTCAGCGGTGACGTTTTCGCTTTCTGCGGCGAAGTTTAACACCAACCGGTGCCTTAAAACCGGTTTGGCAAGTAGCTGGAGATCCTCGCAGGCGACGTAGGAACGACCGTAGAGCAAAGCCCGAGCTTTTGCCCCCAAAATCAAGAATTGAACTGCCCTGGGACCAGCCCCCCAGGTGACATATCGGGCTACATACTCGGGTACCCCAGGTTCTCCCACCCGTGTCTGCCGCACCAAGGAGAGGGTGTAACGAACTAAATGGTCACTAATCGGGACCTGCCGGACGATTTCTTGGATCCGAAGGATATCCCCTGCCGAAAGTACCGGCTCCACTTTAGGCAGCGGCCCAGAGGTAGTTCGCCGGGCAATTTCCACCTCTTCTTCAAAGCGAGGATAGGCAACGAAAATTTTCAACATGAAGCGGTCTTGCTGGGCCTCCGGCAAGGGATAAGTTCCTTCCTGCTCGATAGGATTTTGGGTAGCCAGCACGTAAAAGGGCTCCGGCAGGCGATGCCGCGTTCTACCCACGGTCACATGCCGTTCCTGCATGGCCTCCAATAGAGCTGCCTGAGTTTTTGGAGGAGTCCGGTTGATCTCATCAGCCAAAATCACATTGGCAAACAATGGGCCGGGCAGAAACCGATATTCCCGACTTCCCGTGCTTCGGTTCTCCTGGATCACTTCCGTCCCGGTGATGTCCGCGGGCATTAAGTCGGGGGTAAACTGGATTCGGCTGAACTCCAGATTTAGCGTTTGGGCCAAGGTGCTCACCATCAATGTCTTGGCTAACCCTGGCACCCCTTCCAGCAGGCAGTGCCCGTTGCTAAAAAGACCAATCAAAAGTTGTTCGATAACCTCCTGCTGCCCTACAATCACCCGGGACAATTGTTCCAAGATTTTTTCTCGAGCCCGAGCCAGCTCAGCAATGGCATCTTCAGCAGCCGTGGGTAAGGTTTCTTTACTCATGAGGATCCCCTGCACTCCCTTGACAAAGTAGCAAACCATTTATTGGAGAGAGGACAACGTTTCGCTAGTGTTCGATACTTCCGAGCGGAAATAAAGGTTAGTCTCAGGTAGGGAACCAACTCTGCTCCGATTCAAATCGAGCCCACAAGTTCCATGAGGGACATAAGAATTCCCACACGAAGCGGATAAACCAGCAGGCACTTACCTTTGCCGAACGGTCCTAGAGTTACCCCCGATTACTTTCAGGCCCCCGAAGGCCTAACGAACCCCACCGAACCATGCGAATCCCTCAGCTTTCGATCGAAAAAACTCCGTTTCTAGCCTCTCAACGCTGGTAAATTGGTAGGGTAGCCTTTTCAAGCTGAAGCATCGTTAAATTCAGTGCCGTAGTGTACACCGGTCCAATATAGCCCTGAGTCCATGAACCATCTGGATTTTGCTCACGAATAAGCCGGGCGTACAGCCGATCACGATATTGCCGCCACTCTTCGCCCCCTCGTCGGTAGAGAGCTTGAGCATAATAGTAATGGGCGTAATGCCAGTGGCCAAGGCCACGGTCAGAAAGGTTATCCAAATGACGCTGACAATAAGCAAACAGCTTTTGGACATAGGGGCTATCGTACTCGCCAGCACTGAAAAGGCAAGCGATAGCTGCGGCGGTAATTGCAGGACGGCCCCCGCCACCATGAGAGTTGTATTGCACACCTCCGTCGGGCAAGGTGCACCGACGAATGTAGGCAATGGCTCGATCGATGATTTCCTTGGGCACAACAATGCCTGCGTCGCGGCAACCCCGCAGGCCTTGAACTTGGGTTACTGTGGTGGATCCTTCATCAAAATCTTGTCCGTCGGCAGCACTTACATATCCCCAGCCGCCGGCCGATGTCTGAGCCCGTGCTGTGAATTCTACCGCCCGACGGAGTACTTCGATTAGCTCTTCCCGCCGTGCAGCATCTTCTTCTTCTCCCAAAACCTGGGAAAGAAAGAGCATAGCAAACCCGTGTCCATACGTATAGCGGTCATCCTGCTCGGGATCACCAATTAGTCCATTAGGCTGACTGCGACTGACCAAATAATCCACCGCTCGGCGGATATTGGGGGCAAATCTTCCTGTGGTCGTCGTGGAACCTTCACAAAGCAACGCGATCCCCGCCAAAGCAGTCATGGCCGTGGGATAACGGCCCCCGGTGGCCGTCCAATGCCCGAGTCCCCGGGCTGTTCCCCGGCCAGATTGCTGGCTAGCCAACCATTCCAAACCACGGTTAACGGCCCGTTCCCAATCAGCCGGGTCTACTTCTCCCCAAGATCCCTGGCCCGCTAGCCCTAACACAAAAGCACACAATGCGGCAAATAGTTTCAGGTCCCTGGAGTCGGAGAACAAGCCGAAAGAAGCCCTACCAAAAAACGAGCCGTTCCAACCCTTCATTTCCTTTTGCTTTGTTAAAGTTTGTCCACAAATTTCTTTAATCAATTACCTTCCCCACTTTTATCCTGTTACGGTGTTCTTCCTTGGAAGATGTCGCCGGCAGCCCGGCGGAGAACCTCCCACCATGAGGCTCCGGTTGTGGGACTCGATGAGGAACTCTTCTCTTCCCCCGAAGAGGCATCTTGCCCCATCTCTACAAACCGAACGACGGTTGTCGACCGCTGGAGCTTGATCCGCACTGCTCGTTCCTCGGGAGAACCCTCAATCTCTAAGCCCACGCCTGGTTGACGCAACCGCAGTTGCAGCACCTGTTGACCAGTTCGCCGATCAATTCCGGAGATCGCCAATTCCGGACCCCCCTGAATCATTCCTGACTGCGAGGGCTGGAGATAAGAAGCGAAGATCAGTAAGGGAATCTCCGGAGGTTGATCCCACGGAAGCCATTCATTTTGTACAACAACCGGATCGGACCACATAGCTCGGCCCTCCCAATCGAAAGCATAGAGAACCCCCTCGCGGATCCCTTCACTCTGGAGCCCAGGTGGAGCATAAATCCCTTGAGCGGTAGTTGGTTCCCAGTCTCCTCGATAAGCAATCACGAGAACCTGCCAGGAATTACATAGGAGCCCCAGTTTCACTTTTGCTCCGGAATCCCGTCCCGTGACAGGGGGAAGGCGGACCTCGGCAAAAAGCTCGCCTTGGGGCAATCGATAAATTCTCAACAACCCATCCGGCTGCCAGATGGCAACGAGTCCCTCCCGGCCGAAAGCCATTACCGAGCCTTCCGGGATCGGCTCGGATCGCCATAAGAACTCCTTCCTGAGCATATCCCAAAGGGTTAATCGGCGAGACACTTCTCCCCCTGCCCCTGGAAGCAACTCCCAGCAAAGAATTGCGGAGCCATAGCTCGGCAACGCGTCGAAACCGGACTGCCGAGTACTTCGCCCGACAACAATCGTGGAAGTCACAATCTCGCCCGGCAACCGAACCCTCCCCACCAAATCCCCATTTTCCGCTTTTAAAACTACTACCTGACTTTCCCCGGGATGAACCAGGAACAAATGGTCCTCGGAAGCAACCAAGGTAGTGTCGGCCGATAAGTCACTGCGTCGCCAGAGCAGTTCCCCAGAGATTCCTTCTAGGAGAACTACCTCATTTCCTTTCTTAATGGCAACATACCTTCCTGCAACCGAGGCCACGTCGACATTGAAAAACTTCGGAACGATGCTGGCTCCAATTACCATCTCCGAGACGGCTTCGGGCGAACGACGACTGCCATCCTCTTCGGTACCAGGGCGGAGGGACACCGGCCGCATTTCGAGCACGTCGAATGCCCATACCAAGCGGGCTCGGCCCTGCGGACCGACATTCAGAGTGTCGATCGCCACTATCTCCCGTTGACCTGTTATCACAAGCAAATGCCCTAGCAATAGAGCCTTGGAGGTACCGCGAGCAAACGAAAACGGAGAAGCTCCGGCACGTTCCGCCCACGAATATTCCCAAATTCGCCTTCCGTAAGCATCGTAGCCCACCATGACTGGGCGGCCAGAGATAAGAAACACACTGGGCACTGATAGGAACCGGCCTCCATCGCTCCCTAATAAGCTCACAGCTAACTTCGCGTTGGAAGCAGTTCCGCCGCGAGAAGGCTCCTGGAGCACGTGCACACCCTTCGGCCAACCGGCGGCGGGGATTGTCCATGCCTCCACCACCGGCTGTTGGCGAAACTGTTCCCAAACCTGGCGAAAATCGTTCCCCAAACCTGCAGGAATTCGATGTTCTTCATGTGCCGTTGCCCGCAGGCGGTCGGCCATTGCCGACCAATTGTTTGTTTGCCGATAAAGCTGAAGGAGGCCTATCTCCGCTTGATCTGCGTACTGTTTCTCCCCCCCATTGACCGCTGTCCCAATCACTTGCCGGTACCAAAATTCGCTCGTCAAAGGCAGATTGGCTTGGGCAAAAGCCTCCGCCGCCGCCAAAGCCACCTCAAAACCTTCCGGAACCCCAAAGAAATACCGCAGCCAGCGTTCCCCGGCAAACTCCGGAAACCTTTCGGGAGGGCCACTTAACTTCTTAGGTTTCCGTGCAGCCACAAATTGGAGGATCTCTGCCTGAATTTCGGCCGGTACTTTGCCTAGCATTTCGCGAAGCCGACTCCGCAACCACTGGCTCCCTCGAACCTGCCAGTCCTCAGAAATTTTCATCCATCCAGGGTTATTCCAATCCAGCTCGATTAGCTGCCGGTATGCATTCCAGGCTCCTCGCCAATCACCCAACTCCTCGGCTCTTCTTGCTACCAGGTACAAGAACCGCCGCCGGTCCCCGGAGTCGGCGAAGAGATTCTCCACCTCCGAAATTCGATGGGCAAATCGCTCAAAGTCCGCTTCCAACGCTGTCAGCCAAGCATCCCGAAGGTATTCAAAGGCTTGGGCATTCGGCTCCAGTTGCCAAAGGCGTTCAAAACATTCGATCGCTCCTTCGAAGTTTCGCTCATAAAGACGGATTTGCCCTGCCCAGAATAAGGTTCGTTTATCCAGAGGATCCACGGCGAGCTTGGCCTCTACTTCCTTCCGAAGCAGATCCGCATCGTAAAAGAGCTCGACACTATTAGGCGACTGGGACAGAATGCATCCATTCCAAGCCACCAGGTTGCCTAACCGAACCGGTCGAGATCCCCGGAAAATCTGACGGAGTTGGAACTTGCGAAGATCGATCTGAGCTACATCGCCGGTGCTCAGGGGAAGGTAGTAAAAGTCCCCGCTCCGGTAACCGACCCCTGTGACTTGAGCTTCCCCCGGCAACTCCACCCGGGCTACCACGTGGGGAAGATTCCCCCAATTTTCCCCTTGCTCGGAACCCTTTGGCCCCTGTTCATTCCCTCTGAAGGAATCCATATCAACCGCTTGTTGATTTGCTCTGGCGAGATGCCCTCTGAAAGTTTGTCCCTGCCGGTCCGCGTCACAAGAGGCCACCTCTTGCTCCATCGATCCTGCCGCCGCCTCCGCCTGATGCACACCTTCCCGCCGGCCAGCTTGAGGGTGGAGGCTCAAAAAGACGAGACTCTTTGGCTCAACCACGAGGACAAGGTCATCATACACGCATGCCACATAAAGGGTGTTCCCCCGAGGCCTCCGCCATTGCGGGATGCCCGTGCGGAGGTCTAAGCATAAGATTTCGGTTCCATCACCCGGGGCTACGATGACCCGATCTTCGGCAACGAGTGGGGCTGCGGCGGCAAGAGCGGCCGCTCGCATACCCAAAGGAAAACTGCCACTTTCCATCCAAACAAATCGCCCAGAAGTCCGCAACCCCGGCTGTGTGGAGTACTCCGTAACCCAGGCTAATTGACGTCGCAGAAGATCCACACCGACTATTGCTCCCGCCCCGGTCGGGCAGACCAGAATCCCCCTGCCATAACTGGGAGTAAGTCCCGCGGTGCGACGCCATACCGAGTCTGCGATCGGCTCCTCCATATGGGCGATGGGAATCTCCCAAGAGATCCGACCGGTGGCAGCCTCCAGCTCAAAGAGGCGAACCTCCCCTGGAACCACCCCCAACACGTAAAGTCGGTTGCGAAGAGGAAGCGGCGGGCCCAAGAAGAAAATTTTTCCGACGTCTCCCTGATCTTCTCCTTTATCTCCACGGAGTTCCCAGCGACGTCGTCCTGTTTCCACCTCGCAAGCTACAAGCGAGTTTACCTCCCGGGGACCGGGCATGTTGCCAGCACCTCCGGGCCGAAGCAACAGAATCGGAAAGCCTGTTGAAATGGGAAGTCCTGTATTCTCGACAAAAAACACGAGTTGCCCATCGCTACTTAGACCTCCGGAAGTTGCATCCCACCAGACCCGGATCCGAAGGGCTTGTTCCATCAAAGGCAGCCATTGCTCCGGGATACCGGCAGAGCTTCGCAAGAATTCTTCCCACGGTGTGTCACTGGCACATTCCCAGAGTCGTTTCCCGGTCGCTAGATCAAGGGCGGCGACACCTCGCAAGGTGCGAACCATCACCTTTTGATCCACCAGGATAGGCATACCCGCGGGAATCCCTGCTCGGCCGGATGCTTTATCCGATCGGTCTAACTGTCGAATCAAGTCGTCAAACTCCGGATACTCGGCGACGCGGGCTCTCCATGCAACCTTAAGCAACGGACCCCCGCAAAACGAATAGGAATTTCGTCCGGGTAGTCCGCCAAAGTAGGGAATTCCCCGCGACAGACCTTCGTCACTCCGGATACCTTTTTCCCAGTCTGCAAAATTTTGACGAAGCCATTGGGGCAAATCTTTCGTGAGGAGGAGTCCGAAGGGGCTTTCCTTCTCTGGCGGGCCTACCGCCCGACTCCAAGCTTCTCTTTGTCCATCTTGTAGCTCGGCAAGGACCTTCTCGGTATCGGCAGGTCTGCCAAGGACCAAGTAACACCCCGCCAAAAGAAGCTCCGCAGAGGATCGCAAAGGCTCTGAAAGGTCCCCCTGCTCTCGAAGGAGTTCGATTTGGGTGACAGCCTCCTCTACTTCTCCTTCCTGCACAAGCCAATATGCCGCCAAAATCGCTGCGAATTGCCCGGCCTCCGTGAGGGGATAGGTTGAAGCGATCCGGAAAAGTTCCTCGATTTGCCGACCCTGAACTGCCTCATCCAAAAGTTTCTTGGCCCTAGTCGCATAACGTAGCCGGTAAATCTCCCGAGCCTCGGAGGGGGACTGGCGTAACAGCCGAAGTGCCTCGGCTTTCAAGCTCCGGAGGGTACCCCCATCCTCTCCGACAACAAAATAATCCTCGGAGCTTTCCAACACCTCTTGCAGACGTTCGACGGCCTCGCTATAACGTTTTGCCGCGAGCAGGCTTCGAGCTTGTTCCAGTCCCCGCAGGACTTCCCGGGGGGGTGGTAAAAAAACGTTATCCTCCCGCCGGGAAAGTTGGTCGGTTCCTGCAGTACCCTCGGTGGTACCCACTGGCGGCTGGAGGCCGGGAATAGCGATCGGGTTTTGGGAAAAGGCAAGGCCCGAGGAAATCAGCACAGTCACACTCAAAAGGAGCGAGATGTCTCGGACGGAAATCGTTCCCAGCCATCCCAAACTGGCTGTGAGGATTTTAAACAATTTCACCTTCATAGCTAGGCACCTTGCCGGGATGGACCAGAATCTACGGGATCCAGAGGCCTGCCCAAAGTCCCTGCGAACCGGCAGGTACGTGTTGCCCAAAAAATTCAAAGCGTGAAAGCAGCGTGGGATCACCGGCTCCGCCATGGGTGTAAACATTACGGTCCCGCGGTTTTTGGCCCTCAAAGCCGTGGGGAAGTAAAGGTGTGCCCCCAGGGCTTGAAGGGCAGCCCATTATCTCGATTATAGAAAACTTTGAGTGTTCGGTCTGTACCACGACCGGGATTGCAAGCCGAAGGCTGCACGAAATCCTTCCGAAGAATGACAAGGAACCACCGAGTAGGAACTGATGCTTCCCGCGATTGAGATCCGAAGAAATGGTGCAGAATCGCCATTCCCACAGGTGTGAGTGCACTTTGGCAACTTCGGGGCGGATCTTACGGAGTGTATCGGAAGGGAGGACGGTGGGGGCAGCTGTCGGCTTTTTAGTCGGGAAATTCGAACCGTGGAGAAATACGCTCGGCAGGCGGGATTCCCGCGGGGGTGTCAATTTTTTGTGGATTAGTGGTCACAGGTTCCTCGAACAGGGGTGCGGATTCGGAGAACGTGGGTTGTGGTTTCAGGTAACCTAACGCTGGAGAGGTGAGTCATGGCGAAAACCGAAGCTGCAAAGAAACCGCTCAGTAAAAACGAACTTCTGGCTAACATAGCTGCCGCAACAGGTTTAACGAAAAAGGATATCGCCGCAGTTTTAAATGCCCTTCAGGACGAAATCCGCAAAAGTATGACGCGGGGGCCGGGCGTGTTCGTCCTACCGGGCCTGTTGAAGATCGAAAAGAAGAAGATACCCCCGCGGCCGGCACGTAAGAATGTTATGGTGTTTGGACAACTACGGGATATCCCTGCTAGGCCCGCAAGCACCAAGATTCAGGTAAGGGCCTTGAAAGGCCTGAAAGAGATGGTGCTGGGTCAGAAAAAGTAATCTGCCGGACTATCCCTCTTCTGGTAACCTCGCCCCCACCTGACGTTCGACTTGAGACGGAGGTCGGCAGAGATTCTTCAACTATGCGAATAACCTGAAGGGCAGGGCTGCGGATGCAAGTCCGCAAGCCCTGCCAAAGTGCTTTTTCCCTCCCTGAGCTTTTCCGGCGTCGGCTTTCTCAGCGGGGGACCTAGTTTTCGGGGGAGAAGGATCAAAGTTTTGCCGGACTTTACCCATCAGCGGCAGGGCTATGGCCTGGGTTACCACGAAGGTTGTGTGTTGGGATCCCAACCTGTAAGTCATAAGAAAGCCGTCTTTAGTAATTCGCGTGATAGCGGCGATTGAAGACCCGGTGCAACTCGCTGTCACCTCCCCCAGCCTTCCCGCTCCCTTTTGGAAGATCCGCATAACAGCCCATACCCCGGAAGGGCAAAGGCTCTACTGTTTGGCCGTGGGCTGTATGCCAGTCCATATCCTTACAGTAGCTGAAGGCCTTAACGATAAACGTCCGGGTAGAGCCAACCGACGGGGCACCATCGGGCACCTCAAATTCCACCGTAAGTTCCTCGCCAGGGCCCATGATTACAAATGCATCGTCCCGGGCGGATATCAACGGGGTGACTTCTCCGAAAACCGTGTAATAACCCCGGGGCCTTTTCCACGGGATATTCGTGTCCACATTGGTGTAATCATAGAGATTTGGCCTCCGCCCATCAGGCGAATATTCCCGCGGAAACCCGTAAAAACTTAGAACCGAACGCGAGGGAGATAACTCGAGCACCCGGGAGTGTTCCTCCGCCCCCGGATCTACGATTCCCAAAGCGATCTTATCCCACGACAGGTCCATGTTTGTCTCCAGGCGAAATCTCCGGTCGCCAGGCCGCACCATCCCGGTTAGCTCGACAGTCATTACGTGATTGATTCCGGCCGGATAACCGACTTCTTTCAACAAGGAAACCCACTGGTCACCCCGGAACACAGAAATGGTAGGAGGCCGCAAGCGTAAACCCGCTTGATAAGCTGCAAAATTGGTGGAGGAATAGGCATAGTTGACCCACCCGTAAGCAATGAGGAAAAGACGTTCGTTTTGTTCCCAAGATGCTTTTTCTAGGTCAAATTCCACTTCGATAAAGTGATCTCGAGCAAACCCGGTGAAGCGAGGGTCGGGATTCGTTGCCCCCACGCACACGCGGTCCACAGCAGACAACACTTCGGTGATGTCCCGGTCCAAATGATCCCTGGCCCGGTCCGGCAGAATTTCTTGTCGGAAAAATAGCAACTCTTCTTGGGGTGGGGAAACGCCCACCGCCATCATTTCTGAAGGCAACACCGTCGTGTCTGGTGGGTGTTCCACAATCAGTAACTTCAACTCGTCCAGGTAAACGACTTCCTCTAGTGGTTCAAGGATCTTTAGAACATAACGACCCTCCAACGGGACCAGTGGGGGAAGTGGGACCAACTCCAAAGGCTGAGGTTCTGCGTATTTGCCCGGAGCCACCCAATAGCCGAGTCCACCCTTACCCCCAAAATCGCTCACAAACTGAAAATGTGTTCCCGTCCAAGCAAATAGGTGTGGGCAAGAGCTCACCTTTCGTTGGAGCTCCGTAAGAGGGAAAAGTTGGTTCGCGGGGATTTCAAGTTCTGCCTGAAGAACTGCGTCCGGCCACGTCACCCGCAGCCAGTCCACGCGGGTTTGGGTTCCTAATCCAGCGTGAATCCGCAAAGGAGCACTGGCAGCCGGACCGGTCGGCACTCCCAGAAGGTATTGTTGCGAGATGGGACCGGCTTTAACTTCCACCCGAGCCCCCAAGGCCGAGCTATTGGATCGGGTCTTTTGATCCTGCCCCTGCGTGCCCTGTAATTCAATTTGCAGCCAATTCCGGCCGGTCTCCATTCCCCAAACCGTCGTCAGGAGCCCACCCATTGGAACAAAGACCAAATCAATTGCCCCATTATTGTCAAGGTCTGCCGCAACCGTGCTCGCAGCACCCTCCCACTTCAACACCTCCAACACATTTCCAGGAACGAGTTCCTCCAAACCCACGAAGCGTTGCTCAGGCCAAAGATTGATAAACAATCGCGGCCGGGTTGCTCCTTCGGTGCACACATCAGCCAATAACAGGTCCAGATCGCCGTCATTATCGACGTCCACCCACTGGCCACCAGTAGCCACCAGCGACTGGAAGGGATATCGATCGGAAGGAACTCCTTCGAACTGCCAATACCCCCGGTTCAGTAAAAGAACACAACCCTTGGAGGTAAACACAAGGATGTCAGGTTGACCATCCTTGTCGACATCGCCACATGTGGCAGCTCGGGCTTCGGTAATCTCCAGTCCTAGGGAACTTCCGTCGCGGACCCGAAATTCTCCCACCCGCTCATTGACACAAATAACCGGAGGGATGTCGCTGGCAGCTAACGTGATCAAATCCCAATCGCGATCCCCGTCGAAGTCTTCGATCAACACCCCACCGGGGGGAAATCGGACTCCCTCAAGCTCCCGAAGCTCTGTCACCAACTCGAAGGTCCCATCGCGGGAATTCACCAATAACACCGCCTCGGCGGCAGGATCTTCAGTCCGGGCCGGGATCACCCCGCTTGAACCGATGAAAGCTAACAGATCCAGATCACCATCCAGATCGTAATCCACGAGGCGAGCAGCCAAGACCACGGCATCCTCCTTGCCCTCTGGCAAGGCGGGCAAAGAAATATCCTCGAACGCCCCCTGCCCGTCGCCCATCAAAAGCTTGCCCAAACCTTTCCCAGCCACCCAAAGGTCAGGATTTCCGTCATTGTCAATATCCCCCACCAAAATTTGGGTGGCCGGCAATTCGGTAATGAGCCTCGGCAAAAACTTTCCATCTCCTTCATTCCAGAAGACCCAAATTTGCCCCTGCTCATTGGCAATACAGACATCAAGGAATCGGTCCTTATTCCAATCTCCCACGGCAACTGGCGGAACGAGCACCTGCACCCCTCCGACCTTCCAAGCGGTCAGGCGTTCACCAACCCCGGTGACCTCGGGAGAGAAAACCGGAGCTGCTTGCTCGCCCAACAACTCCCGTACCCTTGGTAGATTGTCGATTCCCAAAGCCAAATAGTACTTACCCGCCGAACCGTACACCTTGCGAACGGTAAAAGTGCCACCTGCCAATTCTTGGGCATTTAGCTGCTTAAACCGGGCAAACAAGGGCTTAGCCTTTTCCCCCTGGCGGGTCCGCTGATATTGCATAGCTAGCCGGTAAACCCCAGAAACGAAACCTGGATGGGCATCTACCAATTTTTCAAGCAACTCCGTCCCCTCTTGCTCTCTACCCACTGAAAGAAGAGCTTCGGCATATTTGTACATCACCGTAGGCTCTTGGGGATCTGCCTCATAGACCTTCTGAAAACATACCAAGGCTTTTTCATTTTCCCCTAGATGCTCCCACAGTAACCCCAGGCTGAACCACGCGTGGAGGTGGTTGGGTTGAACTTCCAGAATTTCCTCGAAAAGCTTTCTTGCCTCTCCTAGAAAGTCCTCGGCACCTTTTGTCTCGTGCATGTTTAGGTAGGCCAAGGCCAAGTTGAACTTAGCGGCAATCCAGTCCGGCCGCTTTGAGAGTACCTCTTTCAATGCTGCTGCCGCCTCACCGTAGCGATACTGTTCCAGCAAAGCGGTACCACGGTTAAAAAGACTGAGAAGCTCGATCAATTCCCCTGGATCTTCCGCCGGCCGAGGTCTTGCGGTATCGTCTCCCGGAGGCTTAGCAACCTCTGCGGTTTTCGTTGACTGGTTGGTGTCGGCGACAGTTGGGCCTTTAGATGGGATCTGGGAATCATTACCCTGCCCACAACCCAAAACAAATAGAAAACCCAAAACCATGACCACCAAGGTGAATGCCGAAGCAAACGACGTTTCTAAGCGTTTCTCATTGCTTTGGAATCGGATGAAAACTTGATCCTCACCCTTCATCTCATTCCCTCGCCACTTGATGCTTGCGACCCACAAAGCCAGTTTTTGCACTGTCTCACCAATAGGTCATCTGACAACCGAAAGCTGTTTCAAGCGAGACGCATTCTAAGACCACACTAAAGAAGGGGCCTTCCCATGCTGACAGGAGGCTACTAACAAAAGGTTCAAAAAAAGAACCGCCAAAATCGATCCGACCCCAGATTTTACCCACCTCCTCGGGCGATCGGAAGAAATGGCAATCTCCAACCGGCTGATGAGAAACCTAACCTTCTTTTTTGAAATCCGCCCCGCGATGGATCGCCCCATCAGCCCCATACCACTTCATGTCTACCTTTCGAATGGGACACCCGTCCCACAATAAGTCCCCCAGCCCATTTTGATTGAATCATGTGGACCAAGCCATCTAAACGTTGGCACCCGGCGGAGTCCCCTCCCCCGAGGAACACCTCCTAAACCCAAGGGACCCGACCCCCGAACCCTAACCAAGCCCGAGCAAATTCTTCGAACCGTTTGTTTTTCCCCCACTCCCCCAACCTAGGTCCGAATTTGGACCCGGTCCTTAATCCTTGCTAAGGGATGTCACCACCGATCAGCCTTCGTTAAGGTCACCCCAAGGATTGTCGGCGAAGCTCCGAAAACTTCTTGGCAAACGACCTTGACCTTAATTCCTTTTGTACCCCGAGCGGTTCTCCGCCGAGCAGACCTGCCCCCGAGATTTTAAGAACCTCCGGGGAAATAAAGAACCTGCGGTAACCTTAATTCAGAGATTACTTTGACACCCGTTGAATACTTCGCCTCCCGTGTGTCCAGTATCCAACAACCCCGATAGGTAGCCAGACGACGGAGTAACCTGTTGAAAAATCAGACCTACACTTTTGATGGACTGAATTACACGGGCCTGATCTGGAATTAACTGTCACCGGAGATGAAATCACTCTAGCGGTTCATTCCACGTCGAGATTCGCCAATACGTGATCGACCCATCTGTCGAATGGGAAGCTCACGTAATTGCGGTAATTTCGTCGCTCAAAGCGGAGTTGCGGGACCCGAGATTCCTCGGCCACCTTTAGATCCTCGTCGAATTTAGCCAAGATTTCTCGGGTCTTAGTCCGACCCATCTCATAAGCATGCTGAATCTCCGTGGAGCTCTGCCCAACAACCTGATCGACCCGGAGCAAGGTACTTTCCGGAACCTCCAGCACCGGCAATAGTTCTCGCACTTGGCCACACCAGGTAGCAATCTCTTTGAGAAAATCCTCCGGCACCGTAGGAGAGCCCGTCATCTTTTGAAGGTTGACTACCAGCTCAAGCAAAGCCTGAGCCGCTCCTGGACTATTCCGCCGCTCAAGTTCCAACCATACGAAGGCATGGGCTACAGAAAGGAGATTCGGGTGCGAAATCCGCAACTGGGCTAATATCGGAGCGGCCTCATCCCTTTGTCGGGCCCGCAATGCCAGAAGGGCATACAACAAGTGAGGCTCCGGTTCCCCGCGACACAACTGAACCGCCTTATCATATTCCGGCCGGACTGCTTTCAGGTCGAATTTTTGTTGCTGAAAGTACCTTGCCAAATGGCGAACGGCCTCCTTAGCCTCCTCGCTCAACCGAGGGGGTGAGTCATCCGGCAAAAACAACCCAGGTGTCTGTTTCAACGACCGGCGGTTTGCTTCCTCCGGAACCTTTGCCCGAAGGTAAGCAAATAGTTCGCTTGGGTCCAGCAAAAGATCCCGATTGCGGTCGGCCTCCCCGGCATAAGCTTTCGCCAACACATCCGGCAATACACTTCCTTGGAAGGCGGCAGTCTCTCCCTCTTCCTCCGGAGAGAAACTTGTGATGACCGTGACAGTTCGCATCGGTAAACGTCGTCCGCGGGGATTAAGGTTTTGCACCATCTTCCCGGAATTGGCGATATCCAGAATCAAGATCTTTCGAACAGCCACCAGACTCTCCAGCTGGTCAACCAGCCAGCGAAGTGGAGTTGCACTTCCCGCTAGGTCTAAATACTTAGAATCGCGGAGGGCAAGATATGGAGTTCCATCTTGCTCCAAATTTCCATGCCCCATAAAAAGGAGAATAACTTCGGCGGAAGAGTGACTTCTTCCCACAAAATCGCGAACTGTAGCCTCAAACTCAACCCGAGTAGGATCAAAAATTATGATGGCCTGATTGGCCGGAACTCGATACCGCTTAACTAACTGCTGTCGGAGCAAGGTCAGAGCGGAAGTTGCCTCGGGTAACGCGGTAAAAGCCCGGTCTTCGTATCTGCCCACAGCCACAAGCAAGGCCCATCGCGTCGGATCCGGGGAGCGGGTCGCTTGTATGGAAAGGGCTACAGGCACCTGGCTTGCCAAATCGTCAAATCGCAATCGCACTTGATCACCTTGTCGGAGGTCTTCAAATGAAGACTTCTCTCCCTGAAAGTCGATCTCCGTTTCCGGGCCCACACGGAATTCCGAACGGAACCCCGTCCCACCAAGGACCAACCGTTGTTCTCCCCAATGAATCCGGGCGATCGAACCGCTGACTTCAAAAACACGGTGGGCCTCGATTCCTCGTATTTCCGTGTCGTAAACGAGACGGATTTTATCGCCAGGCAATAAGTCGGCAGGCGTAAGTTTTTTGCCATCCAAAGCCGACTGGCCATTGAGGCTCACCGAACACTCGGGGCTCCAACCTAAAGATATGACTTTCTCCTGTTGGCCAGCGGGGATCCAGGTCAACCGTTGGCCCGAAACATCAAGATCCTTTACTACTCCTTCCCCTTCCATCGTTCGCATGGCACGGATAGCCTGAGCCCACCAGACCGAGCCATCGGGCATAGCCCTCACTTCCAACCGATCCCCTTTCTGGAGCATTTGCCACGTGATGGGCTGCCCATCCAAAACTTGTTGCTCGTTCAAAGAAATTTGGGGATTTTCCGGAACATGAAGCTCAAAGATTCCCTCGCTCCCCTCTATCTGCAGCTGGATTATGCCCTTTTCAAGCTGGACCTCTGCGATTGTGCCCCGAAGGCTAACCGCTCGGTAGGCGAAAACTCGGCGGATACGGCGGCCTTTCTCGTCTTGGTCCCACTCTACTTGTACACGGTCTTCCGGCCGAAGTTCACGGAGGGACACCGGTTCCCCATTCAAAAAGAACTGATCTCCTGAGGCCAATCGCAGTTCCACCAACTTCCGTTGATCCTCGTCAAGAATTTCCAACCGCCGATCGCCGGGATCGACCATGCGGAGCACACCTCGAAGCGTGGGCTCCGGTGGAGGCGGAGGTGCACTGGCAGGCCACAACAACCATAGACTCACTATAGCCGATAGGACCACTGCCCCTACAGCAAGCCAACGTCTGATGGGCGTTCTCTTCGGCAGGGGCTGGGGTTCCTTTCGAGGTTCTACTACCCGGGGCGGCGGCATCCCTGGGCCACCCACTGCTAAATGCTGAAGGGCCTCCTCGGCAGACCTGAACCGGGCAGCCGGGTTTTTCTGCACTAATCGATCCACAACCTCGGCTACATCGGCAGGCACCCCCTGCAACACCCGTCGGACCGGAGGCAACCGCAAATCGGTAGCTGCATGCCACATCAGCCAGGCCATTTGTTCATCCCGGCCGAAAGTACTCAGCCCCGGAAAAAGATCCACAAAGCGAGGCCCACATAAAAGCTCGTAGGCAGCAAACCCCAACGAATACAGATCGCTCGCTGGCCCAACCTCCCCAAACTGAGGCGATATGACTTCCGGGGCAATATACTTCGTGGTCCCTTTAAGCAGACTCCCATCTTTGCTGACGACTCGCCGAGCCAGGCCGAAATCCCCCAGCTTCACACGCCCATCCTTCGCCACCAACATATTGCTGGGTTTTATGTCACCATGGATAATCCCCTGGCTATGAAGGAAACGCAAAGCATCCAAACAGCTGGCAAGAATGGTCCGGACAAAATCGACATCTAGAGGCTCCCCGGCCGCCAGATCTCGAACATTACCTTGCATCAACTCCAGGACAAGCCAACCGCGGGGCCGCACAAGGTCATAAATGGTGATAATATGCGGATGCTGCAAAGAAGCTAGCAGTTGTGCCTCTCGCCAAAAACGTTCTAGTTGCCGGGGATCCTTCAAATACTGGGAGTGAATCTCCTTAATAGCAACCTCTCGTAGAAGCTCCCGATCCCGCCCTCGGTAAACCGTGGCGAAATCTCCCACAGCAATCTGCCCGAGAATTTCGTACCGCTCCACCATCGACAATTCCCCGCACCTATTCTCACCGGCAAAACCATGTTCACGTTGGGCAAGTGATCCTGCCCCTTTTTCTTTTTTAACCGGCAAGACGGGCTTTGAAAATTCTTTTTTCCCAGCATTCCCTCAGATTGAGAAATTGCCATCCCGATTTACCCAGCCGAGAAACTCGGGGCCCTCGCTCAAACAAAGCAAAAGTGTCTTCCGAAGGGTTAAGCCCTTTTTCTGGACGAAAAATAAAAACCCCTAAGAAAGCGAACAAGAATATTCACCCGAGTGTCGAGGGGAACTGGGGCAACTCATTACCGGTTTTAACTAACTTCCGCTTCGACTACCAACCTTGGTTTCCCGACCTTTCCTAACTGCTTCACTCCTCGAAGGTTAGAACTCGAGCGGCTGGGTTTAAACGGTCATCGGGAAACAACTCCCTTTTGGCTTTTGAGGTGCGGAAGCCTCCTAAGTTCCGCCTTAACCAGAGCTTCCGGGAGAAGTTGCTATTCGTTCGGTTATCAATCGGACAAAAGGATGAGGAGCAATTCCTCCAGGCGGCGATCCCGCTGAAGACTACCTGTGAGCGATTCTCCCTTCGGCCGCTCCTGCCGCAGCATACTCAACACTTGCCGATAAAGTTCTCTCTCACGGCGAAAGTCTCCCCGGGCATAAGCCCGCTGAGCCTCGCGGAGAAGAAGTTGATACTCCGAGCGAGGACCTGGATCGTCCAGGTCGGAAAAGTATTCCTGCTCGATTACCCAACGGGCTCGGATTTTGGCTGGTCCTCCTGAACTTTCAACCCCCTCGAAATCCACGAACAAAAGGGCCAGAGAGACCACCACACTTGTGCACAAGAGGATCACCAGGAGCAAAGGATGAACACCTCGGCCTTTTTCCTGCGGTGCATCCCCAGCCTCCTTTTCGACAAGGCGGAGGGAAGGGAGTTGACCGTCCGGAGCCAAAACCAAGGCACTCGGAATGGAATCCTCCATAACTAGCCGGGCTACCCGCTTCGGGGGAACATATCCCAAGGGAGGTTGACGGGGGGTAGCCACCCCAGGCTGAGGAGGGTGTGCAGTAGTCACAGAAGCGGCGATTTCCTTGGCCCGGGGCCTTTCTGGAACTGCCGGAGGTGCCTCGGCAAGCGGTTGTGCTCCACCGGTCCCTACTGGGGCCTGAGACCCGCCAACCTCCTTTGCTCCCGACAGGGGCGACTCCACGCTCTCCTTTGCGGTCGGCAAATCCGCCTTTTCGGCCGGGCCTACCGCCGGCACCCAAAAGCTTCGACTACATCGGGGGCAAACCGCCTTCCGCCCTGCCAACTGAGCGGGAACTTGAATTTCTTGCCCACACCTAGGACAGGAAACAGCAACCGGCATATCTAGAAAATTCCCCTTTCGCCCCTTGTCAGCTTTCGGCGACCTGATTTTCTCGCATAACCACCCTAAACCCCCAAGTTGTCTCACAGACTGTGTTCAATCAAGGCGGTGCTAGCCTGAGGTGCAAACAATCATCCCGCAAATACACCGGGGATCGGAAGCACAAACGCGAGGACCTTTCATGTACACAACCGTTCCCCAGGATCTAACCTAAGGTTGAAACATACGAACTATCAGAGAAACAAGCCGAAGCTCCAGTAATTCAGCAAGAATGGCCCAACAATAATGAGGGCTGCCGCCACCATCACAAGAACCGCGGGCAGGAGCATATTGACGCCGGCCTCGGCCGCGATCGTCTCTGCCCGCTGGGACCTTTTCACCCGAAGCACATCCGCCTGCATCCGGAAAACGTTCGCCATCGGTGTACCCAATTCCTCCCCTTGGAGGATCGATCCAATAATGCTGCCGATCTCGTCATCCTGGAGCCGATCTCGCATGGCGGAAAACGCTTCTGCCCTCGTTTTGCCCATGTTGAGGTCGGCTAATACTCGGCCGAATTCCTCGGCTATAGGATGGCCGCGGAATTCCTCCACAGCCTGAGCTAACGCATTAAGGAAGGTAGAACCTGCTTCAATAAGCAGGGTCAGAAGGTCCAGAAGGTAAGGCATTCGCCGCTTGATTAGCCGCAGCCGCAATGTCGCCCGAGCCGCTAACCGCCTCCGCAACAGCCACACTACCACGACATATAAAACCATCGAGACAAAAACACCAAGGACTGGCCCAAAAGATCCCACTGCGAAATAACCGAGCAGGGGAGTGAGCAAGATCCCGATGACCTGCATTCGGCCGAGATACTCTTCCGGCAGCCAAAACCGCGAAACACCCGCAGCATTCATATCCCTTTGGATTGCCGGTAAGACTTCGCCAAAGGCCGCACGATTAAACGAGGCAAACCAGCGAATAACGGGTCCGAAAAGCCGATAAAAAAGATCTTCCCGCTTAAGCTCGGCCATCCGGGTAATATCGTACCGCCATTCGTCCGCGGGGAGCTTTTCCCCCGCTTCCGCAAGCCGGGTTAGCCAAAACACAAGCACAAATACACTGGCTCCCATCAACCCGCTGGCTAGCCAGCAGGCCCACCCCAAGTTCGTAATTTGTTCTTCCACACCTATCAGGGGCAAACTATCCATTTTCTTGCAACCAAGCCATGAAAATTTCCACACCCACCCTATCAGGAGCTATTCCAATTCCTCCTGCCCGACCCATAACAAATCACTCAGGCGATGAAGCCCAAGCAAACTATCGTGGGAGTGTCAAACCGCTTAGTGCTTCCTTACGGCTTTTAGGTAGTAGATGGAATTGAAATTCCGCCAACTTCAGACTCCCCCTTGCCCGCCAAGCCCCAAGCTTATACTGTACAAAGAACCACAGTGAACGTGGTTCGGGATAATATGAAGCGACAATTTCTTCGGAAACCGCCCAGTGCCACACCGGTCTGATGGTTTCCTGCAAATTGCAATAGCGACGTTTGGCCGTTCCAAGCCAAGGTTCACCCACTTTTCACCACCTCAAAGCCTTTGTTTTCATGTTGAGGAGAAAACTTCCCCACACCAGTTCGGATTTTCTACGCCATGTCCAACTATTGCTGAACCAATACACAGGGATCACAAAATCCGACACCTATGTGTTTAAAGCTCGAGGACATACTAGCTTAACTGTCTACCTCTTACCTCTTGTTGCTCCCACCTCTGCTATCATTCCCCGTTTTCAGATGTCAGGGTTCAAAATAATGCGGGCCCAGAAATATGCGATCACATTCAGGACGATGGCTGTTCCCAAGATGAATTGCCCCAAAACCGTGCGAAATAGGAGGGCTGTGTTGGCAGGATCCACGTACCAGTAGGCAACCAAAACCACAATAGGGATGATAGCCATGTAAATTGCTGACTTTCTGGCTTGAGCAGTTTCGGAGAGGATTTTCCTCTCCAGCCGCTGGAGCTCAAGCACTGAGTGGGCAATTCGCTCCACGGTCTCGCTTAGCCGACCACCGCTTTCATGGCTGGCCATCAGGGTTGCGGCAAAAAGAGCAAAGTTTTCACTCCGAAGCCGCTGCTTGGCCTCGGCCAAGGTCTGCACCAACGGTTTGCCCATGTTGTACTCGGCAACGATCTGTTGAAATTCGAAATTGATGGGCCGAGGACAACGTAATGCCAAAATCTCCAAAGCCTGAGCCAACGAAAGCCCTGCTCGAACGGCATTGGTCAAGGTCACCATGGCGTCGGCCAGCTGCTCTTCAATCTTCCGCCGGCGACGCTCGGCCATCCGCCTGAGAATATACCACGGGGCAGCAAGCAGGAAGACGGCACTCAAAACGGCAAAAACGAGGTTGTTGAGAAACAACCAAAATATAAGGAACAAAACCACTACGAGTGTTATCCAAACGACAAGGTAAGCCCGAAGATTCCTCACCGGGGCCCGAAGACGTCGCAACTTGTCGGCAAAATCTCCTTCTATCCAAAGGAATAGCCGCCATAAATGCTCCCCCAAAGTTAGAACCCCAATAGCTATCCCAAGGCCGACGGCCCCGCTGGCAAGGATCGGATCAAGTTCCATAATCACCTCTTTTCACCCGATGGGATGTGGCCGGGGAGTTCTCCTTTGCCGGAAGTCCGCTCTGTCCCGATCCCTCTCTTCCTCCTCGATCCGCTGTTCACCGTAGAGGAAGCGGGGATCCAAAAGCCCTTTATCTACCAGGGAATCGATGAAAGAGGGAAGATATCCGGTCGGCCGCAACGACTTGCCGTCCCGGAAGTTGAAAATATCCAGAAGAACAATCTGCTGTAATTCGGGATCAAAACGGGCCACTTCAGTGATCTGACTTACCACCCGTTTACCCCCAGGAAGTCGCGATAAGTGGACGATAAGATCGATGGCCGAGGCAATCTGCCGATGGATGGAGCTAATTGGAAGCTCCGCGGCCATTAAGATGAGGACCTCCAGCCGTTCGATCACCTCTCGGGCACTGTTGGCGTGTACGGTGGTCATGGAACCTTCATGGCCTGTGTTCATGGCCTGAATCATATCGAGAGCCTCGGGCCCACGACATTCCCCAACAATGATGCGATCAGGCCGCATCCGAAGGGCATTTCGCACAAGATCCCGAATGGTATAGGCCCCCGTACCCTCCACACTGGCCATCTTCGTTTCTAAGGAAACCACGTGCTCTTGGTGGAGCCGCAATTCGCACGTATCCTCGATGGTGATAATTCGTTCCCGATTGGGAATAAAGCTGCTAAGGACGTTAAGCATCGTGGTTTTGCCGGTGCCGGTTCCTCCGCTGACCAAGATGCTTCGCCGGTCGACCACACAAGCCCGGAGGAAAGCTGCCGCCGCCGGAGTGAGGGTCCCCATTTCGATCATGTCCTCGATGGTAAACCGCTGAACCGGGAACTTTCGGATCGTCAAACAGGGGCCTTTCACCGCTAGCGGAGGGATGATGGCATTGACCCGGGATCCGTCCGGCAGGCGAGCATCCACAAGAGGTTGGCTTTTGTCAATCCGCCGGCCAACCTGAGCCACAATTCGTTCGATGATTGCTTCCGTCACTTTATCCGAGATGAAGCGTCTACCGGATCGCTCGATCACTCCATTTCGTTCGATATAGATTTGATCGCTGGAGACCACCATGATCTCCGTGATTGTGGGAGCCCGAAGCAAATCTTCCAGTGGCCCATAGCCGAAGATTGTGTCTTTCAAATCCTTTTTCAACACTCGCAGCACCAAGTACCGCCGCAATTCCCGATGAAGGTGGGGCCGAAGCAATGGCAGAACTTCATGGAAATGCTGTTCCACCTGGGAGACCCGTTCCGTGGTATCCTGGTACCGAGAAATTCCCAACCGGTCCCGCACAAATTGAAGCAACGCCTGGATCTCTGTCTCCCGTTCGGGCACCAATGTAGCGGGGATGTCAAACTGAGTAGGGGCTAGGGCTGCTCCTTCAAAGAAGCTCGGCTCCCCGGAATCCATGAGGATTTGCTGGACAAGTAGATCCCGAATCGCCAGCCCTGCCAGCTCCTCCAAAATGAGGTCATTCTCCGGCGAAAAAACGCCCAGCTCCCGACAGATGTCTTCAATGTGGTTTTCCAAAAGCAGGATGGTGTTTGCGTCCGGCTTCCTTTGAGCCTCGAATTCATAAAGATCTAGCCGTTCCAGCAATTTTCGGTGGATTTTCAACTCCAAATCTGCAAACACCGATCGCAGGTGGGCCTCAAGTTCACTTCGCGAGATGATTGCCGGTTTTTCGGCCTCAAAAGTTAAAGTAAACGGCCAAATACGGACCTTTGTCCCCGGCTCGAAGACAGCACTTTGTCCGCCGAGGATCTCCTCCTCGCCCACCATGCAGCTATTAAGCCCAATGTTCTCCAAAATTAGCTTGCCATCCTGCAGCCGAACAATAGCGTGACGACGGGAGACAAGGGGACTATTTAAGACGATGGTATTCGAAGGGTCCCGGCCAATCGTAACCTCGTTGCCCTCCACTTCCACCAACGTCCGTCGGCTATCATGAATCCGGTTGAACCAAACCCGCATAAAGTCGCCCCCTATTTCGGCTGCGGTAAATCCAAGCTATCGCCCGGTTCCCAGGAGAGGGACCTCTACCCGGCAATAGCCGCTAAATTCCCCCAAAACTCCTCACTGTTTCTGACCATGAAGCATTACCGTCACCGGCCGATATCCCGTAGCATCCAAATATTGCTTAAGTTTGATGACCTCTGGGGGAAGCCGTCCTTGAGCATCCAAGGTCACCCGAATCCCGATGACATTTTCATAGCTTGCTGGGATTCGAGCAGCTCGAAAAACCTCCGCCGAGCCCAATCGGCTTCCCACAGAAGCCACCGTGAAAGGCCCGATTAACTCTACGGATGCCGAATCCTCGGGGGCTTTCCCCCCAAAAAAACTCGTGGGTTCCCCACTGTCCGCTGAAGTCCGAGGCAACGCCAAACTGCCCACCGAGACCAAAAAGGAAACCCGATCCCCCGGGTTCAACAGAGAGGGAACAAAAGATTTGGTATCCACCGGGATCCACACCAAACCTTCGTTGGGAGCAAGTCGCAATTGGGTTGGTGGTGTTCGGATGTCATCCGCAAGCAGAAGAGAACCTCCCGGCTTTGCCCGAACAATCGCCTGACCAATGACACTATTCCATGCTGTGTCCCGAATCGCAAATTGGTCCAAATTACCCACCCACCGTCGCGGAATGGGTACCCGTACCAAGTCCTGCTCTGTCAATCGATGTCCCTCAGGCAGGTCTCGCTCGGGATGGATACCGATAAAATTCACCATCTCCACTTGACCGGCTTTGCTCATGAGATACAGGTAATTGAAAGCAGCCCCCGCCAAACCAAGAGCTACTGCAAGAAGAAGTCCATATATTCCTCTCATCGTGGCACCTGAAGCTTCACAGTCTTTTGAGGAAACGGGTCCCCGGCTTACCAAAGTTAATTTCCCAAACGTCAAGCTTACGCCCGAAACAACCGCACCGTGAGGGGAATTCGGTCCTCCGCTGGAGCTTCACCGTGTTTTTCACCCCAGTGAGGGGAAAGCCCTGTAAGTCTTTCGGTTTAAAGATTGGTGACCGGTCTTTGACGGAACTATCCCACCTAAGGAGCTTCCCCTCGGCCCATACTAAAGAAACGTCGGCCTCCAGCTGGTTTTTGCCCCCTACCACTTTCAATACATCCGTTCCGTTTGTTCAGGGAATTCTGAAAAACCTATCGCCCTCCCTTTTAGCCCCATCACTGCTCTATTGGAGGGTAAATGCCCTGTCTGATTATCAATGTAGTTGACACCTCTGATCCGCAACGGACCATACGGCACCTAATCACACGTGGAGATCGTGGGTATTCTTTCAGGCACTTCACCCCTATTTTGCGTAGATGGTGATAGGTCAAGCTTCCATTTTCTGCAGTGATACCAAAGCAGCGTTGGGACTTCATAAACCTCGGTCTGATCCCGCGGCATGCCGAACGGGTGCAAATCTTCCCTGCCTGACAGCCTTTCCCGGAGAATCTCGGCCCCTTAGGGCTGCCAAAAGATTAACCCGTAGTAGTCTCCCTCTCTCGTGGGAGCAAGGAGGACTTCCATCTTGCCCTTGTGTTCTGGAAGAACCGGGAGGAAAACCCGCCGCCAAACGGTCTGAAACCGTTGCCATTCCGATTCACCCCGCCACCCTGCCGCAGGAGCGGATTGGTCGAAGAATTTCATCCAATTCTCTATGGGGCCAGTCCCCCGAAAGGCCACTTGTCCACCGAATAAGGGAGTGTTGCAAGCCAGTAAAAGCCTCGCGTCTGCGGGCAGCCGACACGGAAGGAAACGCCAACTGCTAGATCCGGCCACCCCGTCCGCGAAATTCCCGGAAGTACCCGACAGGCCTCCTGTCCAAGAAAAAAGATCAACCTGCCAGAGTTTTTCCCCGCGAGGCCGAACCAGGCCGAAAGCAACGGGGAGGAGCCTACCTTTTTCCGGAAAGCTTTTCTCAGGGATGTCCCCGCTTTTCACAACTCCCAAAGAGACAGGCACCTCACACGGCAAGATCCACACTTGGCCAGTATTTCCGACCTCCTGAATATGCCAGAGATTTTTCACCTGCTCTAGCTGCCCAAGATCAATTTCCATCGGGGGTGGGGAAGTTTTCCCATGAACAATGGCTGGTGCAATCTCCGCCACTTTGGCCGCTGTGAGAACCCCGAGGTTTTGAGCTGCTTCATTGAGTTCCCCCCGAACCAGCCGACGTGTCCACATCCAGGCAGTAGCCCCTAACACCACGTCTCCCTCGACCTCCGCCGTCAGTTCTGTTTCAGCTGGCCCTCCGTGGGACCCCATCGAGAACCTATCCGGAAGGTTTCCTGGATGAATGGGCGGAGAAGCCGGTGTCGGCGGTCGACTCTCCCGCCACCAGTCCACAACCTGCCGACAAAACGCCACCGCCGCCACCACCACGAGGAAGGTCACGAGGGTATTCGTCGCAAAAACGAAGAGACGAGCGGACAGACGTTCCCAGCGGGCAATTGCCCGGTCTGCCGGCCCAGCAGACTCTCCCCCTTTGGCCAGTTTCCGGTCTTTGGGACCCTCGGAGATAGCCCCTGTGGAGTCAATCGATGGCATTGCGAAGTTCGTTCAAGAAGGCCTCGAGCAAAGTTATTCTGTTTTGCAAATCGTTGATTTCTGCCTGGATGCTGATTGCAACATCTGGCGGAACCCCTGCCGCCAACTGCTGCTGGAGTTCGTGAATCACCCGCCCGTACAGGAAAATAAAAGCTTGCAAAATCTCCTGGGGAACCCCACCAACCCTTTGAAGCCTTCCTCCAATGATCTGGATGCGTCCCTGGATGTCGTCAATTAGCCGGTGTACCCGCTCCCTCGCAACGGAATGGTCCAACGAGCAAAATCGATGCAAACTAGGGTGAAAATCGGGGGGGCCGGCGTCCCGCCACCCGAAACGTCGAGCGTAACCAATGAACTCTTGGTCCTGGTCCAAAGGAGCCAGGTGAGGCCGGAATGGAGCCGTCAAAATGGCTATCGCTGCCTGCCGGTAGGCCTCCGAATAGCTCTGTGGGGCCCGAGGCAGCTCGTACAACACCGGGGTGCGGCGTTCGCTGGTGGAAAAAAGCCCCATTTCGCGGTGATCCCAATACCCCTCCACGATTCGATGCCGGGCCGATAAGCGGTACGATCCAAGCGAACTCACCAGAGGAAATCGACGGGACATCTCCGCCCGGCCTTCCCGTACCCCCCGGCCGGGATGGAAAAGCCAATCGCGGACCCCGAAATTGTGGACCATCGGCCCGCGGATTACAGGATGGTTCAGCCGGGGATCATCCAGCACGTCTAACGTGCCCCAACCGGAACTTCCTAGCGAGGCACCGGCCGGCCAAAACTCCGGCCTAGGTAACCGGCCTCCATCACGCGGCCAGCGGGTACTCCAAGCGGAATGTCGGGCGGAAGCAAGAGCCCTCACCTTCCAAGCCGAGAATGTTCCGAAATTGATTATCAAGGCCATCAACAAAAGAAGGATCGGCAGGGCAAGCACAAGCTCAAGCATTGCCAGCCCTACCGGCAGGACCCGATTCGCAGGAAACCGGGCTAAGCCGCAACTTCTTCCCCCCCCGAATGTTGTTCGCGAGCCTACCCAAAACATTGGAGCCTCCGGATGCCGAAGCTAGTCGAATCTTTCAAAATCGCCCCTGGGACGGGCAGGGAACACTCAAGCGGTAAGCTTTCAATAGGCTGCCCGTCGAATTTTGATTGCCACATTCTCTGCCCCGGTATGCCTGATATCTGAAGCCTCTCGACTGCAAGAATCGAAGCTTGCATTTCTTGGGACTTTGCTCCTCAATGTGAATCGGGCTTGCCCCAACACCACTAACCGAAGTCCCCTGGGAACCTCTCGGGCGGGGAACATACTTTCACACCCCTTGATTTGCTTTTTGAAACTCCGCCGCCCAAGGTTTCCTTCCGCTTTTGTGAGGGTTTCGGAAGTCAGAGCGAAAGGCAACCTTGCCTGGCCTTAGAAGCTGCCAGGGTATATCCCATCGGAATTAACCTTGTTAACCACTGCCTCCGGTTAATGAGGACTAATGTGCAAAATTTCTGGGGTATCCACCCCGGGCAATTGCGGCAGCCGGAGTCTACCATCCCACCACCCTGGCAAGGGAGGAGGTGTCTGCAAAATCCAAGCCACGTTTTCCGCCGTGGCCGGCACCAGTTGGGCCCGCCATCGCTGATTAAACAGGTCCCATGCTTCGGAAATTCCCGGCTCCCGCCGAACCACCCAAACACCCGGTTCCGGAGGGCCGTCAGGGGGATCTTCCGGGTCGATGATCACCATATCGCCAGGAACCCCACCTAACTCGGTTTGCCGCCATGGATAATCTCTCCACCAAACGAGTTTTCTCCTAGGCACAAAAACCCGCACAGCCGCATAAGCGAGACTGTCGCTCCCCAGGGGATTACGAAAGATCACACTGGCCATCTCCGGGAGCTTCGGCCGATAGACCACCGCCACGAAGGTGTAATCCTCCTGAAGTTCGCCCGGGACCCGGGTTCCGGGACGAATCAAGACCGGGAGATTTCGATCCGGATACTCGGCGTTAAGCAGAGAATCCAAGTACCCACACGTAAAGCTCCGCCACAACCCGGCAAATTGGCTCATCTTTGCCTCACGGTCGAAGAATCGCAAACTCTCGCGGTTCCAATAGTCCAAGTAATGGCGGGCCCAACGATCCCGTTTTTCCCTAGCCTCTCCAAAGTAAAAAGGCTCTTCAATCGGGTCGATGACCGGCAGGGTGCGATCCCAACTTTCCACCGGTCCCCCCACTGGCTGAACATCCGTTCGCCACAGGACGGCCTCCATTGCCGCTTCGTACCTGCCCGGGAAGCTGTTTAGCCGAGCTGTTTCCTGGACTGCTCGCTGGGCTAACTCGGGGAAGACGGCAGTCACCGCCCGCTGATATTGCGGGATCATCTCTTCGGCAAGGATCGTCTCGAGCGTGGGTAACATCGGGATGCTGACGGCATAAGCCCAGGCGGTGAAGGCCTCCACCAGCTGTTGCTCAAGCGGGACTTTTTGGCGGATAGCCTGTCCTAGCAGACTAAATTTGGGAAGAGGAGCCCGGCTAAGCAACTCCCCCGCCTTATCCCACGCAGCCAAGATCGAACGATCCTGATTGTACGGATTGTCCCGTCGGAAATACTCATAAGAGTTCCGATCCCGAGCTTCCCGCATGAAAGCCGTAAGAGCAAAAACCTCGCACAAAAGATGATTGGTGAACGCAAGAACATTCATTCCCCTTGCGATCATCACCCCCCCGGTGAAGGCAGCAGCATCAGCAGCATTTTGGAGGCGGATCTTGCTATCCACCTGCCGACCAACATTCATCACATATCCGAGGAGCATGACAAGAAGAAGCACGGCAAACACCGAAAGAACGCTCACGACCCCCCGCTCATCCTGCCGAAGCCGCCGAAGTCGCATATGTACCCGCCGCCAAATCCCCCCTTCATAGAACAGTCTCAAGCCGAACCTTGGAGTGTAGAAAAGCCTCCAACACGTCATGATATGGCCTCCCGACAGTCGGCCGACGACTCTTCCAACCCTTTGCTTATCGCTGCGGACTTTTCAGTCGAAGTCAGAAGCATGATTCCCTCACATTGCCCCCGGGGGTCGGTTCTTCAGTTAAAAACCGACCCTAATCGGCCAAACCTTGGCTACCAAGCAGAATCTTAGCTTGGCCTCCGGCTGAATATTCCTTTGCCGCCAGCAACCTTCCCCCTTAGTCCTGAAGTGACCTTTTCGACGGGCAACCTTGCCGCTGTGCCCCCTCCGCCAAGCTCTGCCGCCGTCTTTTCCCGTGACCGTTATGTGGCCGAACCCCTACCAGCGTCCAACCAACATGCCGCGACACTTTCCCCCGCCTGGCCACAATCCCTAGCTGACCTTCTCCCTCGAGGATTGGGTACGATGGACAAATGGATATACCTTCTCCCAATTGCTCGAAATTTCTCGCCCTGCTTCAGCCCGAAAGACTTTTACCAAAGGACCTCTGGGTAAGGATAAACCGGGATATCCCCCTCGTTACCCAACATCACCGTTGCCGAAATTGGATACACATAGATTCCTCCCCATTTTTCAATGCGGCCGCTAACGGGGTCCTCGCCCCCTGCCATCGCTAAAGGCCGGGCGAGGATCCGGCCCAAAGCTGGCATCAAGGGAACCCGATACCGAACGGTTACCACAATTGGATCCTGCCATCCTAGCTCGTCCCAATAGAACTGATTGGGATCTGGCGGTTCTCCCCAGGGAATAAGAGGGGGCTCGAAATTGGGGTGAAAAAAGGCAATTCGGACCTCGGTAGCCCGGGTTGCGTAATCCAACTTGTTTCGCAGTCGCTCAGGAACCCGGGCGTTCAGGATGGCATCCGGCACCATGGCATGGTAAATTCGGTCGATTACCGCAGGTGAAATCGCTGCGGACGGAGGCGAAGGCGGAAGCGGCAGTCGACTCGAGGGGGAAATCGCAGCACAGGCTAAGACCGCGGCAGAAGCAATTTTCAGAAATTTGGGACTTCCCGGCTCCACCTGGTACCAAACCCCGCCAGAAGAAGGGCCAAAGTTCGGATCGTCGGGATCCAAGGCGGGAAATTCTTGATCCCATCTCGTAGGATCAATCCAGCGAAAGCTGATTTGATTTTCCAGTTCCCCACTCTCTTCTACCCGAGCGGGTATCCAAACTGCCGCCGCCCTGGCTGCTGCGAATGCCGCATAGTGAACAACAATGGTGGCCACCATCAATTGAGCCACTTGCACAATAAATAGGATGACAAGCACAAGGAAAGGCAAAGTGAGAACAAAACTGAGACTCTGTACAGTTCCTGATTGATCACGGAAAAGCCGACGAATTTTGCCGGGCTGCAACCGCCCCCTCCATGCCCATGATCCAAAGAGAAGAACCACGGACCCGAACGTCATCCACCCGAACCATGGAAGGCAGGCCCAAAGGATTCCCCGCCACATCGCAGGTCCCTCAACTTAGGAGGAAGGACTTTCAGTGATCTGTGCCCCAACAGGCTCCTTACAAGCCGGGTTGTTCCGCAACATCAAAATATGACTCGCCAGGGAGTTCAACTTGTCGAGGCCCTACCGGTAAGGTGCCCGCTAATTCTAGATTCATGCCGCCCTCGATTTTTTGGAGAATCTGAGAGGCAAATCGCTCAATAGCTTCCACCAACTGTAACAATCAGGACTGCAATCAATGCACAAGGAGCCAAAAAAAGCGGGGTCGAAACCTGCTCACTATCGCGAGGTAACAATCCCACCCAGTGCCGCCAGCGAATCCAATTCCACAATGCCAAAGTAAAGTGCCGGAGTAACTTCCAAGCTCCCAACCGCCAAATGGCAAGAATTAATGCCAAGCAACCTCCCAAAACCAAAGTCCAAAGTAAAGCTTCCAACCCCTTTTCCGGACCCAAATATGCACCTGTCATGGCAAGAAGCTTGACATCGCCCCCGCCAATATCAAAGAAGACGTAACAAAAAACCAGGACCGCCCCGCAAATCAAAAACCCCAAGAAACTCGGGCCAAGGCCGATGTATCCAAGGGGCTCTAAATCCCCCGGCTCTACCCACCCTAACCGAAGCAACACTGTCCCCGAGCCATTGAAGGCCCAAGCAACCAAGGTTCCCGGATAGGTGATCCAATTAAAAATCTTCCGCCAGCGGATATCTGTAATGCTAGCCAGGACCAAAAAGCTGCTTAGGATAACCAGAGCCAACATTACGGCGTTAAATTTTCGGCTTTAAACCACCTTTTGGTGGAGTGGCCTGTACCCCATTCGGAACTTTTAGCTGGGCGGGGTAAACCTTCGTGGGATCCAGTCTTGCCACCACCGGGCCGACCTGTCCCACGGGCTTGGATAGTCTGGCCGCCGGAGGGTAAAACCTCCCGCGGGCCCTGAGGATCCGAGGCAAAAGCCCCCAGCCACCCGTCTCTTGCAGCCTATCCGTTCGCCGCTTTTGCCCTATTGCTGAGCATCCAGGGCACCCTGCTCTAAGTCCGCGAGGCCCTGGTTAAAGAAAGCACGGATTCTCGGCCAACCCACCCGGATGAGGAAGATTAAGATGGGAATGGCAATCGCTCCAATAATCAAGATCGTCTCTAAACTGACCGCCCCGCCCTCATCCCGATGGATCTTGCGAAGGAGAGACATCAAAGTGGGACTCTTCATATTTTTACCCTCCGTTCTAGACTCATCTTGACAGTCCTACCCAGTTCCTCCCGGCTGAACCCTCCCAGCCACACCCCCTCGCCAAGAACTTCTTCGCAGTCCAAAGGCCCCCTGTTCACAAAGATCTGCGGGGCTCAGCTCCACGATTCCGGCAGGCATTACAATCGACTTGGCATTTTTGGCCGGTTTCGGTACTGCCCAGAGTGGAACCCCTCCTACAAGCCTTTCTGTCAGGCGGTGCTTGGAAGTCCCGGCTAACGACAGTGCTCGGCCGCATACCGCGGTTTTCTCCGCAGGTGGTTCAGTAGGGTCACATGAAGGGCCAAGCTATTAACGCACAAACCATATCGTACGTGAGTCGAAGGATCCGGGGCACCGCCCAAAAGATGAATGCCACCGCCGGCAAAGTCACTGCCAAGGTCAAGACGTAATCCAGGGTCGATACCCCGGGGGGATATCTCCAAAAATCTTTTCGGCCGGCTCGGGACCGACCAAAGGCCCTTTTTCCTTTCCTCCGCTTTCCGCCGATCAACCTCATGCTCCGCCAATCAACATCATGCGAAACCCGCTCCCAATCGGCATAATGCGATGCCCGGAACCACCCTCCTCGCAAGGCACACCAACCATCCACATATCCCGCCCAATCTTAACTATACGCATAAACTTCCAACATAGCAATCATTGGTACTCTGTGCCCGATCACCCCGGCCGGGTCCGAGAACTTTCGAACTTTGCTCTCTTTAGGTCTTTTACCCCATTCCCCTCTCCGCAAACCCCTCCCCGTGACCGTATATCGGCCACACATCGGCTCGGCAAAACCAAAACGGCGGCAAAACGTTCCCTTTAGCGAAAATTTGCCTTCTGAGGGTGGAAATCACTCCAAAATTTACCTGTCAAAACCGACACAATTGACCAATCTGCCCCACTCAGGGCAACTTAAATCTGCCGGGATCGTGGGCGGATCTTTTTAGCCCGTTAATTCCCAAAGAGGGCCGGAAACGCGAATCCGCTCTACAAGTCCTTGCTCTACCACCTCTGCCGCGAATGAAGGTTTTGCACCCACCGGCTCCAAGGTAGCTCTGATTCGTCCCTTTGTATCCTTCCCTAACGTCCGGAGCACGAACAAATCCCGAAGTTGATACCGCTGCTCGGGGTCAAGCCCACAGACCTCGGTAATCCGCGTGACCTTGCGAGAGCCGTCCTCCGGGAAACGGGCAAGTTGAACTATCAAATGAATAGCCGAGGCAACCTGAGCCCGAGCTACATAGACCGGGATTTCCACATCGGACATTAATGAGAGAATCTCAAGTCGGGTCAAAGCATCCCGTGGGGAACTTGCGTGCACAGTGGATAAACTGCCGCTATGTCCGCTAAGCATTGACTGGATCATATCCAGGGCTTCGCCCCCGCGGACTTCCCCCACGATGACCCGATCCGGCCTCATTCGCAACGAGTTCGTAAACAATTGTCTCACATTTAGGCCTCCTCGCCCGCTAGCTCCGGGTCGATGGGCCTCCAAAAACAGGCAGTGAGGTTGCGGAAGACGAAGTTCGGAAGTGTCCTCGATGACGATAATTCGCTCGGAGGCTGGAATAACTCTGGCAAGGGCTCCCAGGAGACAAGTTTTTCCCGAACCACTCCCCCCCGAAATCAAGATGTTTTTCCGCAGTAAAACACAAAGCTCCAAAAATTCTCGAGCCACCTCCGAGAGGCTCCCAAGACGGACAAAATCGTCCAAGGTCAGGATGTCACCGGAAAACTTGCGAATAGTCAGGTATGTTCCCTTGCGTGCACTCGGGGGGATTATCGCGTGAACTCGGGAACCATCGGGCAGGCGAGCATCAAGGACCGGCCTTTCGTCGGTGATTTCCCGTCCCACCCATTGGGAGATGTTATACACGGCCGAGCGGAGGGCGTCCTCACTGGGAAACCGAGCATTGGTCGGTTCAAGCCGTCCATGCCGCTCCACGTACACTTGGTCCGGTCCGTTGACCATAATTTCAGTGACCGTTTGGTCATCCAAGAATTCGACGATCGGCTCAAGAAAATATCGCACACTTGCTTCAAAGATCTCATCCCGTGGCATCCGAAAAGCCCCCTCGCTGTAGGCTGAAACTCCTCCCCGGCCAATCGGGTAACTTCTCAAGGCCCATCCTTGGGTAAGCCTTTTGACCTACGGCTGCTCGACCACCTTTCCATCAGCAATTCCGGACAAAGCCTTAAGCACTTCAGCATCTACGGTAAGAGCCACGCGGCGAACGTTGCCGTCGGCAAACCCAAACTGGACAATCCCGGGGTGATGGCTGCTGAAATGATACCAGCCTTCCCCACCCAACCCCCATGCCGTGCCCATCACCCCGCAACCGATCCAAGCAAAGGCCAATGGACCCTTAGTTCCTTCGACATTCTTACCACCTCGGGATTCACCAAAGAGCAGGGTATTGCTGCTTCCGTCTTGAATATCTGCAAAGCGAAATTTAGACCGATTGGTAAATACCCCCCGCCAGAAATCCCACGTGGGAACCCCCGTCACCCCTGCCGCCCCTGCTACTCCGAGGTAATTGGTCCTTCCCAAAGCATTTCCGGCAGCACCGGTGAAAACTGCCCCCGCTTGGATTACGGAAGACCCTTGCTGGAAATTGGGATCGTAGTAATGGTGGATCAAGGCAAAAGTATCTACGGACTGGTATGGGTTGTCCGACGGGCACACTAATATCTCGAGTCTTGTCTGAGCGAGTTCCCAAGCCGTCTGCCGTTCCCAATAAGGGGCCCCTTCGTGCTCGATGTCCACAAGAGGTGTTGTCGCCAGCTTGGCATAATCTGAATCCAATTGGCGATATAAAGGGTTCAACTCCAAATAAGGGAGCAAAAACACCAGACAACTTACCCATTGCCTTCCGCCCCAACCTCCCCACTGTTCGGGCGATCCGATACCTTGAGGCATGGGCCCCAAATACCCAGGTGGAAACCTCCCAAAGGCCTGGTGAAAATGATGGGCCGCTAATACTAGCTGTTTTAGGTTGTTGGAACATTGCGACCGCCGGGCCGCTTCGCGGGCCATTTGGATCGCCGGAAGGGTCAAGGCCACTAAAATCCCGATGATGCCGATGACCACAAGAAGCTCCACCAGGGAAAAACCCCAGGTCTTCCCCCGTAATTCCGCTGTCTTCCCCCAAAAACTTTCTCTACTCATGACTTCTTTATGCATAAAAGGAACCTCCCACATTCCCCCTAAAGCAAAGTTTGCACTCTGTAAAGGAAAATTTGCACACTTCTCCGAAAAATGCCAGTGCTCCATCCGCCCGCGGAGATTCCTCAGGCAGCTTAACCGAGGTGGATTTGCAACCCGCAACGGGCCAAGCGGTTCTGAGAGGCTTCGATGCCATTTTGTTCTATCCTGCGAATATTTACACGCTCGGCTACCGGGTACTTGGCATCTTATGATCCTCCTGGACTACCGGTGCGGGTGACGGAAGGGCAACATCCGAAGGTGGCAGGCCCTTACTATTGCCGGAATTTTCCCACGCCAACCTTTCGCTCCCCCGCCCAAACCGAGCCCTAAGATGCACGGGAACTCCTCCGGACCTTTGCGAGTAACTCCCCTCGATTTGCTAACCCCGCAGAAGCTGTAGAGCTCAAACTTTGGAAAAAACCCCGCTGCTTCCCGAAAGGCCTCTAAACATCGAACAGCCCACCGCACCCGCGTGCAAAGTTGCTACGGTCACGAAAAGAATACCCTATTGAAACCTTTTTGGGACATCTACGTGTGATGCCTTACCTACCATTTTAAACTGGAGGCAACCCTCACGCAGGATCTTTCCTCTCAGGCTGGTATCTTTTCGGAAAACCATTTGAAAGCACCCCGATGCGGTGTCGAGCTCAAAGCCCGGGAAAGACCTCAGCCTTCCAAACATGGGAGTTTTCCCGCTAAGGAGCCCTTGGTCGGGCAGTCCCCGGGTGCCTTGTTTTCCTGCAATTTAAATCGACTGTCAGCCTCCCGGAGATGTCCGGGCTTTGCAAAAGGGGAGACCTCACAGCCAGCCGAGAGAAAAATCGTGGTGACAGGCTTCTATCGTGCTGACAAGCTCCTTCCGGGTGGTTGTCCCCGGTCCAAAACTCCCGGCTTGCACCTTCCCGGATCCGCCATTCATTTTGCCTACGTCGATGTAACCTCGACGACTTTTCGTAGAAGTCCCTTAATTTACAACGATAAACCTAGTTCCGACAGAAGCTCGTAGCGATTGGGGTGAGAATCAATATTCGGCAAAAAAAAGCTCGAAATACTCGATAAGATGGAGCCCTCGACGGCCTACAGAGTTGAACCCTGTACAGGTTTCATGCCGTAAACTCGGCGAAGTTTGACTGAATAGGCCGAGCTTAAACGGAGCAAACTCTGAATCATTCTGGTCGAGCGTCTACGGAGCCTGCCACAAACAGGAGGTGTGGACCGAGACGATAGAAATGCTATGCTTACCTTAAACCTTCGCCTTTCAGACCCTTAATCGTTCTGAGCTTCGAAGATCAAAATGCTTCTTGCTGCCACGGAATAGCCCTTCTAAATCCAAGTGGCCTTAATGTGATTATTGTCGGTGTGCTACCTCGGGCTGCCGTGAGAACAGTTTTCGCCTTCGAAAATTCCCTATTTACGAAATCCCGAAGGAGAGGGGAAAACGTGGACAAAAGCCCTCCCCATGAAACGAGCAAGAAATCCTGAACTTTCGCTCAAAAGGCCAACGAGTTCTTGAGAATTGCAGACTTTGTTCTGCTCCTTCGGATTTTCGTGATATTCTCTGGAGAACGTTGTACTTAGCTTCCGTCAACATGCCCCGGACTATGGCCGGGAAGGAAAATTTTAGAGGGAGTCTTCAAAGGGAGATTGAACCAGAACATTCCCTTCCCTACAAATTACTTCTGAGTTGGTGACGGCATTGGGGAAAGCCTTTAGAGAAGAACAATGTTCTTTGAACGAAAGTTGCGAGCGATGTGCCCCTCGTTCCCTCGGCTCGTTCGGCGACGTGAATTTCTCCAGATCGTGGGCAGTTCGGCCCTCCTTAAAGGAAGTTCTGTTTTCGCCTCCCCCCGCGAAGAGAACAGTGAGAAGCTTTGGGTGGGTGAAGCGGCAATCGATATCACTCCCCCATTAGGCGTGGAGCTTGCAGGATACCACCGTATTCCGGGCCAGGAACGCCGAGCCGGTTTTATCCGACAACCTGCAGAGGGCCGGATTTTGGTTTTCCGCTCCGACGGTATCACCCTGGCGATTATTTCTTTGGAATTGTGTGCCGTCAGTAAAGAATTCACCCAGAGAATTCGTCGTGCTTGCTTTGAGCTTTATGAAATCCCACCGAGCAACCTGCATGTATGTGCCACTCACACCCATTCAATGCCAACCTTCCGAGCTTTTCGCCAGTGGGGGGCAGTGGCTGCGAACTACATGACGGAGGTGGAAAACCGGCTAGTCGAGGCGGTGGGAAAAGCTCTGCAAGATCTTCGGCCGGCTTCCCTCCGTGTGGGAAAAGCTCACGCTAAGGGGGCCAGCTTCAACCGTACTTCTTCCAAATATCGAACTGACCTAGAGTTCAGCTCGGAAGCTACGCCGGATGACCGGTGGCTGGATACCCTTCTCCATGCATTAGTCATCGAGCGGGAAGGCAAAGAACGTCCCATTGTGTGGTACCATTTCTCGGCTCACCCGGTTTGTTATGCGGACGAAGGGGCGGGGCCAGATTGGCCCGGACTGGTTGCCGAGGAGATCGAGAAGAAGTTGGGCGTTCGCCCTGGATTCCTTCAGGGGCATGCCGGGGATGTCAATCCGGGGTCGGGGAATCCGTGGCGGGGGGATGCCCATCAGGTAGCCGAGGCCGTGGTTGAAGCCCTAGAGGAGGCTATCGCGACAGCCACCCCCGCTCGGGACACCCCTCTGCGATCCGCAATCACTTGGTGCCGATTACCTCTGGACCTCAAACTTTACAAACAGTGGCTTGAGGATTATGCGAACAATCCTGAAGCCTGCTCTAAGGGCCCTTGGGTTGATCCCTCCTTCGCCAAGGCTTGGTACGAAGACCACTCCAGGAAACCTTGGGAGGATCCCTACCTTTTGGTTGAGCTCGGACTTGCCCGAGTTGGAGAAGTTACGTTTCTTTTCCACCCCGCAGAGCTTTACAGCTATTACGGCCTTTGGATTCGCACAAATTCGGCCGCTGCCCACACACTGGTCGTGGGATATGCCAACGACATCATCGGGTACCTCCCCGATCCGAAGGCTTTTGTTGCCGGGGAATATGCAGCGATTACGGTTCCCAAGATTTTGGACCTGCCTCCATTCCAACCGGAGGCTGCCCAAATTCTGGCCTCTAGGGCAGTTGAGTTGGCAAATCTCTGAGCACCCAGGGCTTCCGGAGGGCTTTCGGGATTCTTAATTCCAAGGACTGTCCTTTCTTTACGGAGCTTCGCCTCCGGAGCCACAGCAGTCCTCGTTCGCCGGAAGTCACCGACCGCCCATAAGTTGTGACTTCGACAGCTCGACAAACCTAAGAGGGCCGATGCCGAAAGCTCCTCATCTCTACAGAAATAGGGTCAAGATATTCGATTCGGCTTCGGTGGGGCCATTTGGCAAAGTCGTTTTTTCGGTTTACGAAATAATGAACTCGGCCGACACTCCCGCGAACGCACTAGCAAAAGTCGGGCATAAACCTCCAGAAAGCCAATCCGCCTTTCCTAGCATTCCCCTTTAACCGGCAAAGCCGCGGTGAAGCCTACCATCCCGAAGCTGTTGCTAGATTGCGGAGATTGCCTAACGGCATTTTTCGGCAAGAGGTGATTCTCCCGGCCGAAGCGGGAGTTCAGGCACATCGAAAAGGCTCGAGGAGGTCGACAAGGTGGGTTCTAAGGCTGGGCCTCACCCAAGGGGGAAAGACGGCTTCCCTTCACTCGGCTTCGGAAACCGCAAACCAACTCTTTGGAGAGGGGTGTTTCGGCAAAAAAGGAAAAACTCCGGCTTAGGCCCTGAAGCCAATCGGCCGGAGTCCCCCCTGGGGATTTAAAAAGAAACACCGAACAATCTAAAATCCTAAACTCCCGCCGTCAGCTGGTTGACTGATCTGGGGTCTGTTAAGGCCTTTCCTCTTGTGACTCCCAGATTGTTGAGGAGTTCGGAAGGCGGATCCCCCTCGACCTGTTCGTGTCTATATGGGTGAGTGCTACGGGTCAACGAACCTCAGTACACCGCCGGTTCCTACCTCAAATTGGCATCTTAAAGTTGGTAAAATTTGTTGGACTTAGGCTTCACCTTTGTAACCGCAACCGCGTTATCGGGACTGAGCTGCCACAGGTCCCACCGCCGAAGGCAGGCAACCGAATTCGCTGTCCTATCGATTGTCGATCCCACTTTACCCCGGGCAAGCCCCCTTCGATGAGAGGGCACTCTCCTGGCGAAGACAGCAAACCTTTTTACACCAAAGGTTGATCGGCAACGTTCGAGCACTACCTTTCACGGTCTTTTCAGGCTCTGTCACTTTTTCTCTCACTTGCGTTCTTATCCAGCCTACCTAGCCTCCCGGAAAAACCCACCACACTGCATTCGCTCGGGTAAGCCGTTGGGACCGTCCCCCGGATCGGTCTACCCCGTCCGCCTTACCGACCCGTCTTCCCATCCCCAAATCTTTGGCCAGGGGCAAATTGTGAGAGCTAGGGCATCTCCAAACGAACTCAGGACCGCGGCCACGGAGAACCGCTCGTGGCTTGCACAAACGGCCAAATGTCAACCCCACCATGCGAAAGTACCCATCGAGCCTATGGGGACCGCAATGCTTGGTGATCCCCAAATCCTTTTGGTCCACCGGGCCCAAAACCCCACACGGGAACCTATCCCTGGGATGCCGAGAAACCTGTGAAAACCTAAAGCCCAGTGACCTGGCACACCCAGACCTCTCGATGTCCCGGGAACATATGGGCCGGCATTCCCATCCCACAATAACGGGGATGGAACCGCTGAAATCGGGTCACGCCTTCCGCTCCGGACCGGAAAACCCTCCGGCCACTTACCCGACCGAAAGCCCGATCGGAGGTGTCTCTTTCCTAGCGGAACGGTTATTGCTTCTGGCGGCGAGCCTCGTTAATTTGGTGAGCCCTCTCTAACATTTCAGCAAGTGTTACCGGGGCACCACCGCGACGTTTGCTTTCATCCGCTGCTTCCATGAAGGCAAAAATCTCAATGGTTTCCGCCTCGTCCACGGGCACGATCCCCGTTTTGAAGAATTTGCAGATCTCAATGACCAAGGGCTTGTAGCCCTCATACTCTCCTGCGGATCCGCTCCCCCTGGTGCCCTCAACCTCGGCCCCGTAGCCCTTTCGTTCCTCAAAGATACCAATTCGGCCGTCTTTCCATCGGCCAATCACTTTTCCATGCTCCGGCCGTTCCACTGACTCGCATCCCGGCCCCATGATCGTAAAGAGGGTTTCCACCCCATGGATGCCATACCAGAACAAGTCCGGATGACGTTCGTCGATATGCATCGGACTCCATGCAACGCACCGGAGGACTCGCCCAAAAGTCTCCCCCCTGCGTGCCGCCTGGAAACCGCTGCTAAATCGCAACGAAGAGCTAGACCAAACCGGCACGCCGGCCTCGCGAGCCAGCCGGAAAATCTCTAAGACATCTGCCAAAGATGCCGCCATTGGCTTATCGATAAACATACGTTTCCGGGCTTCGATTACGGGTCGGGCCTGTTCCAAATGCGGGCGGCCATCCACCGTTTCTAACAGCACCACGTCCACGTGCTGGAGAAGTTCCGGAATGGAATCGCAAATTCGAATCCCCATATTTCGAATTTGCTCTGTATATTTACCCACCCGACCCCAACTGGCCGGGTTGTCCGGGACTCCATTGGGGTAAGCCGCCACAACCTCCACCTCGGCCAACACTCCCTCGGCCTTCGGGTCATTGATTATTTGGGTAAACGCAATGGCATGCGAAGTATCCAAGCCGATAATTCCTGCCCGAATTACTTGAGCAGGCTCATTTTGCCCCTCCGCAAATAGTTCCGCGGCGTTTCCAAATATTCCTAAAGCAAACACCACCGAACCAACAACGATGGCTCTCATTGGTGAGACTCCTTATTCCCATAGCACCCAGCGGACGTGCACCTCAAAAAACCTTTTTAGATTGACCACTCTTGCAAACTGAAGCCGCAGGTTCTGGCCTCTGTTAATTGCGAAAGATCCCTGAACCTTTTTAGACCGTACTCCACTGTATTAATGTACTAAATCGTCTTGCACGATAACTGCAGGCTTCGGATGTTCCCTGCCAGAACGGGTTCGTCCATCGGGTCCACCGCTAACCCAACTTCCCTAGAACTCCGCCCTATTTGCACCAAACCCACGGCTAGCTGTCAAGAATCCCTCGGCACCCCTAACAATGATCCGGCACTATACCCTGCGGACCACTGCCAGACGGAGCCATGGACTAAGGGAACATCGGCTTTGTTAGACTTGAATTATTCATCAGAGGTTCCCTGCTTTCGGAAATCACCAAGTGCAAGCGGTCGGTAACGCGGGGAAGAGAGGAGACCTCAGGCACCAGTTTGAGGCCGATTCTCCCTGTGCAACGCCCAATTTGCCCCAAGTTGTCGGCCGAGGTTCTACTCTTCTCTACTGCCCGGCAATAATCAGATCCAGCCGACGACTTCGCTCGGCCAGGTCAAGTTCTCCACTTCCCTCGATCGTCATCCAACCTTTGTAGCCGATCTCATCGAGTAACTTTCTCACAACGGGCCAGCGGACACTTCCTTCCCGAATCGGCACAAACTTCCCCCCACGACCGTCGGGATTTAAAAGAAAATCTTTGACATGCACCCTCACGATGAGCTTTCCTAGGGCTTGAAGCCATTCCTCCGGAGGGGCATATCGCACATGATTTCCGATGTCGTAGTAAGCCTGTACCCACGGACTTCTGAAGGAAGCCACAAAATGGGCAAAGATTTTTGGTTTGACCCAAAGATTGTTCCACACATTTTCTAGAGCAATGATGACCTTGTGCTTTTCGGCCACGGGGATTAACCTTTCCACAGCTTTTCTCGAGGCATCAATAGCATGATTGTGGGCCGAGATGTAGTCAGCATAAGGGGAGTTATCCCCACGCACTACTTGCTTCACATGTCCCGTTTGTTCGTCAAACTCGATATCGAATTCCCAAGGCTCTGGAATCTTCATTCCCCCTACCCGGCAAGGAACAAGAAGGACTACGTCTGCCCCAAATGCCGCAGCAGCTTCGATAGCCCTTTCCACACTTCGGATGTCCTTTTCTACTACATCCGGGTCCTGGTGGTTGAAATTTGTCCATCCTCGCATTACCGAGTGAATTTTCATCTCCAATTCATCCGCAATTTTTTTCATACTTGCCGCTTGATCGGGATCTATGTCCCAAACATGACTTTCGATGCCGTGAAATCCGGCCGCCCTATGGGCTTCTAAGGTGGGACGGTCCGGTACACCGATCAAGGCTTTCATTAACCGAGTCCGAAACTGTTGGGCCTCGACCAGCCGGCCTACAGCGATAGCTGTAGCAATCCCCAAAGAACCGTGGAGAACTTCCCGCCGGGTCATCGTTCCAAACATTCGATGGATCCTCCAATCGCCAACCCACTGTTTACGTGCAACCACCGAAGTCCCAGTGTCCTCTTTCCACCCGCTCCATTCACGACAGATTCGTATTACCGAACCTCTCATTACCTGACGCTCGGTGCTCCCGCAACTTTGAGATCTTAGCCACACCACCCGAAGATGACAAAAGGAAGAAATATAGTCCGGGGTGATTTCTCCCCATCCTTCTATTGCTCCACCTTCCGTGAGGCATCCAGTCCAGGCTTTCTCATGCCCCAAAATTCCCTTCAGTATGTTCCCGAATGGAGCGGAAATCAAACCGGACCAAGGGGAAAAGTTGTCCTTAACCGTCGGTATGTCTTCCCGAAGGGGAACCATCTGGAGCGATGAATCTCACTCACAGGGGCCCCTTCTTCCCCAACTTTTTCCTTTCGGACGTTGGAAACCCTCTCCCCACCGGCACGGAGTTCCCAAAGATTCTCAATAAGGTGATTTAGGCCAAAGAGGAAGCCCCGCACTTACGGTGGTTCTCTACCAAATTTTGCAGTCGGCGGGATTTATGCGTTCAAAGCGGCCGGCTCAGTCCATTTTCTGTTCGCCAAGCACATCCAAACACCTCGGGCGACTAACCCCACGCCGCTTTCAGTCGGGGGATAACCCAGATGAAGCCGAGCTGAAACAGCCTAGCAACCGGACCCTGGAACTTCCGGCCCCGCACAGAACACAGGAACTGCCCGCTGCTTCCAAGTTTCATTGGTGGCAATGCTAAGGGGTTGCTCGACTGGCGAGCCCCCGTTTTTCCAAAATGTTCAAGAATGCCCCTTCTGAACATTCGAGGAAAAATACTGCCCAACGACAGTCCGGCAAACCCGTGGTGCTGTGAAGTACGTCGCCCAAGACGGAAGGGCCTGATCAGAAACCGTGCCGGGCAGACCACTGCATTAACCCGCCAAATCCGGACCATAAAATTCATGCAGCCTCTGCAAGGCACCTTTAGAGCCTAAAGAATTTTGATCGAGACCTTCGAGATCAACTCCTGTGGTCACTTTGGCTGCTTAAGTGCCCTCGACCCCAAGTGTCCACAGCCAGCCCGGGGTTTCCCTACAGTCGCGGTTGGCTAGCGGGATAACCTTGGCCGAAGTCTCGATCTACCGCGGAAAAATGCAGTTTTAGGAACGGGAATCCACAAGGTTTGAACATTTGCGGTGGGGAAAATGAAGGGTAGAAAAGCAAAGTTTGAGAGGTACAAGACGGTCAAATTGTCGCCACCTTTCCACCTGCAGCCGCGTCGGGTAAGTTCCCCAGAAAGTACCGAAGTTTTTCACGGAATTTAACGGATTGGCAGGCTGAAAGCTGGGGTTCACAAACGGCAATTCGCGTTTGCCAAGATTTTTTCGGCGAACGAACCTCGAGGAAATCCAGTGTATCCGGATAAGTCCCGGGATTTTGCCGTTGCTGGCCAGTCAAACCAGCTCGTTCTTATCAAGTCGCTTCCCCTAAGATGATTTTTAGCGGAAAATTTTTAGAACTTTGTGGCTAAAAGCCAATTCAAGCAAAAACTCTCAGTGGGAAAGGATCAAACGATGTCGCGGTGGCGTTCCAAACACGAGTCCGACGAGCTTGTCTTTGCGGTTTGCGAACGGTTTCTTCTGGGGGAAAGGGCATCGGATATCGCCGAATGGGTCAGAAAAGCATTTGACCGCCCCAACTTCCAACGGACTCAAATCTATCCGCTTCTCGGGGAGGGGATCCGTCGACAATTCTTTCAACTCTTCCCTCCACTGAATCGGGTTCTCGCCCAGAAGATTAAAGAAACGTACGGCGTGGGGGGAGGCATGAAAGATCCCGACCCCGTCACGGTGGTTGACCTGGCCTATTGGGGACAAACCACCGGCAATTCGTTGGGCTCGGACCTCCACACCCACTTGACCACAGTAGCAGCTGATGTGGTGGTACGTCTGATTGATAAAGTCGCCAGAGAAAAATCAAGCGGGAAAGGTCCGACACTCGCCGCGGCGGCCCAAATAAAGGATTCGGAGGGGCTCGATCGGCGGACTCCTGGCAGCCTGAGCCAGAAACAAAGTGGGGGTGTAGAAGTGCACCTAGGCTTAGGGGGCGGGCGAACTGCCATGATGGTTGCACGTACACTGGCCCACCGTCTCATGGCTCAGAAAAACCTTCCGAAGTTGGTTATTCATACTCTCTCGGCCGGAGGTTTTCTCCCCAGTGAGCCGCAGAAATCGCCGGTCAGCTATTTTAGCTATTTTGATGGCCTTCCTTGCCCCCTAGAGTATGTGGCTCTCTTCTCGGAAACTGTGGTTTCCAGCGAGCACTTCGATTTAGTCCGGCAAAATCCGTCCGTGCGGCGAGTTATGGAACGGGCAGAGGAACTAGATATCGTGGTGACATCATTGGCGTCGGCCCAGGATGAGCACGGTCTTCTCCGGCGGTACTTGCAATGGCTTGTGGACTCTGGAGATTTGCCGGCCAAGAGTCTCGAAGCAATGAAAGCAGCCGGTTGGATAGGAGATGTGCAGTTTCGACCTTACTCGGAAAATGGCCCCATTCCAGATCTCTGTGGAGTCCGGGCAGTCACCCTCTTGGAAATTAAAGACATGGTCCAATGGGCAGCTTGGGTGCATCAGCCGTCGGCATCCTCCTCGCCGGCTTCCGCACCTCAAAACTCAGATGTTACTTGCTCAAGCGACTCCCTAGCTCAGGCACCGCAAGACAGTGGGCGGAAGTATGTGGTTTTGGTGGCAGGCCCCTGTGCTGAGTGCGGCAGGGTGAAGACCGATGCTCTTATTCCTCTTCTTCGAAATCCCCATCTAAGGGTGTTCACCCATCTAGTTGTCGACAAAGAAACCGCAACTACTCTTGTAAATCTTTAAAATCATCTCTTCGTTTGAGACCTCATTCACGAGATGAGCATCGGCCTCACTGTCAAGCCGGGGAATTACTAGTCGAACAAAAACCCTACACAAATCAGGCCCTGAACGAGCTAACCGACGAAAGAACGCCGCAACCTCAGATGGGCAATTCCAGGCTACCCCGTTGAGCACGTCGGACGCGAGAGATGTTCGGCAATGTCCTTGTGGGCCACGAGTTCCCCCAACACATCTTCGGCTGGGAGATCGATTTTCCCTTTAGGAAAACGACAGCCACTGAAACTCGTCGGATGCCGATTCATTCGTGCCCGCGTTTAAGCCGGTGACTAGATCCCCTCATTCCACCGGTCCCCGGCATTTCCTGCAAGATCTAAAAATCCGTAGACCTTCGGAGGCGGTGGTCAATCGGAAACGGTCGTGAAAACGTGCCCTTCGAAAAAGAGGGAACTCTAAATAATTCGAGCCCTCATAAGCGACGGCCCACTTTATGGATTTTTTGCCGTCTTGGCTAGCCAGAAATCGCGGGTTCCGGAAAATGGTTGGACAGTGGAGACAAATATTCAGAGCTTCCAAAACTCTCCTTCAAGCGGTAGGCAAATCCTCTTCCGACTCAGTCCGCACACTGAACTCCAACTTCCATTTTCTCCCCGTTCTGGGGTGAACGCACCACAACTCCAACATACCGAGCTCTGTGATTCGGGGATGGAAACGAACGGGCACAATTTCCTCATCGGCGGAATCGTCGGCAGGAAGGAGTGTCTCCAAGGAGTCGGTTTCCTGCAGCTCCTCGGGGCTCCATTTATCGAGGATGTCGCCCGGCTTGTCGTGTTTGCGGATAGCAGAACTGAAAAAGCGGAATACCACCGGCTCGCCCACGACCAGGCCAATCTCTTCTCCGGGTACATCCGTTTCTGTACCTTCTTCCATCCCGAAGGGAACGACACAAAGAGCCCGCAACGGCCGGGGCACTCCGGGGATAGCCGGACCGGCTGTTTCGATACCCACATAATACGAGCGAGGAGTACCCCCGCGAATCCGCACTCCTCCTCGGGTCTTAGCCCAGCCGTAGTAGGCAGCCCCTCGGGCAACCGCATGTTCCAAATCACCTTGAAGCGGCAAAGCCTTCGGAGCTTGATGCGGCCCGAACCACTCAGCCAGCACCTCCAAGGTACGTTGCCGGAGTAATGCCGCTTTGAACACCCCTCCGTTAAAAAGCACATAAGTAGGCCGGGCGGGCCCTGTAGCCGGAGCACCATGTGCCGTCAGGAAGGCCGCCAAATGTCGCGTGATTGCTGTGTCCGTCTCGAACGGTAATCCTAGCTCCCGGAAACCGCTCACACGGCGGCGGCTTGGCCGATCGGACAATGCACAGTGAGGAAAGAAGCCCTCGACCACCACTTTGGCCACTTCGTCCCGACGTAATTCGGCCGTCACGGTGCCGCCAATCACTCGGCTCCCTCGGCCAAGAATGGTAACCGGGAAGCTTTCCGGTCCTTCTTCGCTCAGGAGAACCTCTTTTGCATTCCGGCAGGCATGCCAAAGCGAGACGGCCTGCCACGGATCTAGCTCGATATTCTGGGCCGCCAGCACCTGCGAGACATAATGGGCAAGAGCCAAATCCATGTTGTCTCCGCCGACCAACAAATGGTTTCCTACGGCGATTCTCTCTAGGAACAACTCCCCTTGCTGCTCGGCCACACCCACCAATGTCAGGTCGGTAGTGCCTCCACCCACATCGCACACGAGCAACTTGTCTCCGACCCGGAGAATCCGCCGCCAGCGATCCCCAACTTGATCTAACCATGCGTACACTGCTGCTTGCGGCTCTTCCACTAAAATAAGTCCTTCCGGCAGCCCCGCAGCCAACGCCGCCTCCCGGGTCAACTCGCGGGCACTAGCATCGAAAGAAGCAGGGACGGTCAGAACTACAATCTGTTCGCCAATCGGAGCATCCGGAAATGCCTGCTCCCAAGCACGAGCTAAGTGCTCCAGGTACTTCTGGGAGGCAAGAACGGGGGAAACCTTCGGTACTTCCGGGGGGGCATTCCACGGCAAGATGGCCTGACGCCGGTCCACCCGACTGTAACACAACCAGGACTTTGCCGCTCCGACCGTCCGGTGCGGCACCTCAGCCGCCTGACGCCGGGCAAATTCTCCCACCACAAATTGCGGATCGGCATCCCACGGCAGGCTAAAAATGCCCGATTCCCGCTCTTGGCCCGTAGGAATGTACAAGAACGAGGGAAGAAGAGTCCGGCTCTCGATCGTGTTGGGTGCAACAAGCTGGGGGATCGGGAAAACTTCAACTTTGAGATTATCCGCCTCCAAGGGAGCATAAGCCAAAACGGTATTGGTCGTGCCCAAGTCGATGCCGATTACAAATTTGGCCGCCATTTTCTTCCACCTTCCTGTCCCGCTTCCTTGTAAAGAATCCTTCGCTCAACGAATGCAGCTCCAAGGGTCAGAGGAACTTTGGGCTTCGGCAGACTCTCCCTTCGCTAGAAACCAGGGGACACCTCCGAATTGTCCCCTGGACATTACGACGACTAAAACATCTGCCCGCCACAGGCCCCTCTCTCTCATCCCACGTGGGCATTCCCGCGGAACTTTGTTTCCTCGCCAATAGGCCGGCCGTGCACGCCTGCAAGTTCCACTGCTTTAGGCCCCGCCCGGCGGGTTAACGTGATCCCAGAAGGGGAAAACCTTAAACGCCCTATGTCATTGACGTGAATGCACGACCTCACAAACACAGGTGTGGGCCAATCACGGAGAAAACTTCCAACCCCTTGGTCGCCCGCGTTTGGGGCTTAAGTTGGTAGGTACTCCTCTTTTTTCGGAAACGATCCTAGGGTTCGTTTGGGCTGGGAGGTAAAGCAAATCCTTGGCCCAGTCGCGGTGCGGAAGCACCCTCCACTTGCAACTCGGCGGGAGCAATCACCAACGCCGCGGCAGAAGTTCCTGTCCAGGTGGGCAAATCGCATCGAGTAGCTTCCCAACCGCGGTGGATCACCCGAACACGTACCCCCTCCCTCGAGGCCGGCTCCCCCAAAACCCGGTAGCGATGGGCATCGTAGCCGGCCTTAAGTTCCACAGAGCTTCCCTCCGACTCCGCTACAATGGGCCTTAACCCAAAAATTCTATTGAGCACCTTGGCACAATCGCGATGAATGTCTCGCACAGCCGCTCCGATTTGGGCATCGGAGTATTGGTCCAACGGCTCCATAATGAAATCCACAAAGCGGGCCTCCCGCTGCAACGTCGCTAAAAGAGTCAGGGCTTCGCTTCGCCCGGGTTTGGGAACCTCCCGCCGTGCAGGAGCCGGCTCGGCAGGCGGACTCTCCGGGGTAGCTTGTGGTCCCGGACCCGCTCGGCCTTTTTCCTTGGGCGAAATAAGTTCCGCCACACGGTCGGCCAAGTCTTTACGCACCAATACCAACCAAAATGCTCGGAGTGCTAAAAGCAGTCTACGCATGGGTTTCCCTCTGGCCTAAGATTCCCAGATCAATGTTCTGTCATTTTTCAAACGGCGGCCCCTTCTCTTCCTCCGCTTCACGGATATCCCGTCTGGCCCCACGAGCGGATGTCTTAATCCCGACTGCCTGCTTTCGGCCTCCTCAACCCTCGCACAATAATGCGGTTTCCGAAAGTCTTTACGTCATGCTCCCACGCCGGGTGCCCACCCGCGAAACAGCCCACCCGGTACCAACCGTCGTAACCCGATATCTGCCAGTAACCGGCTTATGGGAATGACCGTACCCTATAGACCCTCCCTTTGGTCCGCTGTGTGGCCCTAAGTTGCATACCCTTCGATTTTCCGAGCCCAACTTCCGACTCTGGAAGCATTTCTCTCCGAGCAAACTCCTACTGTTATTGTCTCCCCTGAACTTATGTTCCCATTGATCGGGGGCACAGCAGCACTACCACGTCACCTAAGATCCCAAAACACGGCAGGCCCGGTTAAAGCAAATCCGCGAGGTTGTAAGTCCCCTTTCGTCGGTTTCTTCGCCTTCGGTTAAATTCACAGGGATCTATCTAATTTTTCTGGGCGGTGGGCATCCGAAAGGTCCCTCGACGCCCATTACGCTCACTTAGCAGTTTTGTTAGGTACTCGACTGCCTTAGCCAATTGCGGATCACCCCCAGGAAGAACAATTTCTTCGCGATTTCCTTCGCCGGCCCGAGCGAAAGCAGCTTGCCAGCGGACGGCCAATTCTGGATTGGCCATATCCCGCAGTGCTCGCGCGCGATTTAGCCGGGCAAGAGCTTCACCCTCCACTTTGACCTCAAAGCCCGGATCAGGCTGCACCCCCCAAGGGACATCCTCACCTGCTCCGGGAGGGCGATTGATATCCCGATTACTAGGCCGCCAATACGTGGCGGTGGTCACTTTCAGCACCCCATATCTTGAACCCAAACTCACAAGCTCCTGAACGGTACCCTTACCATAAGTGCGTTGCCCCACGACTACCGCCCGGCCATGGTCTTGTAAGCAGGCTGCCACAATTTCTGCGGCACTTGCTGTTTCTTGATTCACCAGGATTACCAGGGGCAAATCGGCATACTTTGCCCGCCCACTGGCCTGAAACACCGACCGAATCCTCCCTCCCCGGCCCCGGGTGGTCACGATTGTTCCGGAGGACACGAAAAGGTCGCATGTCGCTACCGCCGGGCCGAGGAGACCACCCGGATCATTCCTCAAATCCAGGACCAAACCTTCGACCCCTTGGGTCAACAAAGAGCCAAGGAGAGTATCCAGTTCTTCAGCCGTATCTGGAGCAAAAGAGGCAATGCGAATGTACCCAAGCTTTGGCTCCTGTGGTTCCTCCAAAATGTATTCCCATGAGCCATCGGGTCGACGTCGGTCCCCCAACAGCGTGGACACCTTAATCATCTGCCGAGTGAGCACAAGTTCGCGGATTTCGTTCGTCCCGTAGGCACGCACTTGCAAGCGAACGGTGGTCCCCGGTTTACCCCGCATGAGCCGGCTTGCCTCCTCGAGGTTCATTCCCTGGAGCGATCTGCCTTCAACGGCAACGATGCAATCCCCGGCCCGAATACCGGCTTGATAGGCAGGACTGCCCGGTAATGGGCTAGTGACCACCAGCTCTTTTGTCTCTGGGTCTACCTGGATTTCCACCCCGATCCCTGCAAACTGCCGATCAATCTCCTCGTTAAGCTGGGCCACCGCCTCCCGATCGTAGTACTGACAGTATCGATCCAGTCTCGCCACACACCCCGCCAATGCCCCGCCAACCAGCTCGTCCGTCTTCACATCACGCACAAAGCGAAGCCGGATCTGGCCAATCGCAAATTTCAAAATTTGCTCTTCAGGAGAGGCCCGAAAATAACAGCACAGGCAGAGAAGTAACAGGATTGAACTTACCTTCATATTTGCCGTGGTCATAAATGCCCATCCGTATCCCGGCGAACAAGTTTACCCACATCGACCTACAAATCGCCGCTTTAATCACCCAGGTTCCTCGAGGGCCATTTCCGTGACCACTCCCCTTCCCCGTTCCTTGCCCCTTTCTCTGCTGAAAATCCTCGAGTACCCGGTGGAACACAAAATAGAGTCTTGGAAATGCCGAATAATTCAGGGGTGAAAGGCCAAGGCCCGATGAACGAATATTTTCTCGTATAACTTGGCCACATGTTGTGGTTTATGGAAGCTGATTACATTGCCCGGGGGACTTACTCAAAGGGTCTCCTTTTTCGTCGGAACGATTTTTTGACCTGGAATTCCGTTCCTGTGGCTCGAATCCGAAACGATTCCGATTGCCGGGAGCAGAAGTTCCTCAAATTATTCCCGAAGACGTCGCTAAGCAGCCAAAAAACCCGTATGAACGAAAGGCTGCTCCCCTTTCCCAAAATCCAAAATGGCGTGAATTGAGGCCAATTTTTGTGCATCCGGGGCTTTGAGCGGCCTTGGCGGTCACAACTTCTATCCAAAAATAATTACCGTCTCCTTGCTATATCCCACCCGCATGGCATGCCCAAGGGTTTTTCGGATTCCACAAATTGCATCCGCCCCCGGGAGGCGAGATCCATTTCCCGTAATTGCACACCACTCTTCCAAAATTCTTGGAAGACAGCACCTACTTGTGTCCCTCCACGGCATTTCCGAGCATCGCGAATTCCTTTCCGAGTAATCAAATCGGTCCCTGCTGGGTTCGAGGATGGCCCCGGTCCCGAAGAGCGACCGGCCTCGCTTTTCATCCAGCGACAGCGGCAAAATTCGCCGAGGACCTAGGTTCTGCAGGTTCGAGCCGTGTACATCAAGATTCCTCCGCCCAGGAAAACGGCTTTAAACTCCAACATCTTGTAGGTTGTTGGTTGTGATTGTGCCTTATCTTGAATGTTTCTACACGGGATAATTTTACTCGAGGTTGCTAGTCCGAGAAATTGAGTTTCTCCGTCCAAGGTCCGCCATTTCCCCGCTCGGCAGGCCCCAAAAAAGGCCTCTCGTATAAGGATGGATTTTACCTTCCAGCCTGGCCCAGTGTGAGAAACGTCGGGATTCGGGCCCACAGTCGCTTTGATCGGCTTACTCACAACGAAAGGAGCTGGGAGGTGTCCCGAGGCCCGGGCTACCCCACCAACAACCGTGCAGGAATGTTGTGATTTCCGCGGCCAAAATGGGCTAGCTTCGGTTGGTGGGGGCAAACTTTGCTTTCGGCCTCATTCAGCGGAGATGGCAACCTGGAGTTCAGGAAACGGACGAGATACCGCGGAAGAACTAGGCTATGGGGGCTTCATCTGAAATTTGGAAATAAACGGTACATTCGGCTCTCCGCGACACTAGGTTTTATACATGAGAAACCGGCCCGGGTTGTTCGTAGCGGACTCCCCTACTAGCGGCTGTGACAACATCGTGGGCCCCCAATCGAACTCACTGCCCCCAGGCGACTTTTTTCGGTCTGCGGGAGTAGCTTCTCTGCCTGTTTCGGATAGGAGGAAGGGCTGGATGAACATGTGAGTCTAGATGGTTCTGGGGTCTAGGTGCTTTGGAAAGAATCGGGGAAACGGTTAAGATAGGTTTTTCAGGACCTCCGGTAAATCCGCCATTCCCACCAATCCAGGCTTTCTGGGGGAACTCACACCACCGCTGATCCCAAAAGGAGGCCAAATCCGCCAAGAGGGAACTTTCCCTATTTTGGATTGGCAACCCCCTCTTGAATCGCGGCCCCGGCAGTCCGATAAGAGTTCGCCTCCGTGGTTTGCAGGAGGGGCAAATACCGGTAATAGGTCTCCAAGCATAAGATGGCAAGAGCTGTGGCGTAAACTCGTCCGCCGTATCCCCCCCAGATGCAAACTGGATCCCAACTCCCCTCCCACGGTTGGTCTCGCCTTTGCATCGTGACCAATGTTTGGCGAAGAGCTTGGTTCCACCGTTGCCAAGCTTCTCCCCCAGCCTGAAACATAGCGATTGTGCCGTAATACCAGTAGTAAAAGTTCGGGGGATCTTTCCCGGGTAGTTCCCGAAGCAGATACTCCACAGCTTCTTGGACGGGAGCATCTTCCGGGGTAGCCCCTAAGAAAAATCGGCAGACCAATGCTTCCGCGGTCATAGCCGGGGTGGGTCGTTCCACCGCCCGATAGGCGGCCAGTCCCCCCGCTCGTCCGCTGCTAACGCTCTCAAGAAACGCCTTAGCTCTCCGAAAGACCTCAGACGGAATATGTAAGCCTGTATACTCTGCACTTTTCAGGGCCAAAAGTTGCCATCCTAGCAAACTAGTATCCCCGGGATCTCCAGGCCGATATCGCCAACCCCCACCCTCAGGATCTTGAGCCCGAATGGTAAATCGCACACCCCGGGCAATCGGTTCTCGAAGTTCTCCAGCTCCCGTGAGGGCATAGGCCTCCGCCAACGCCAATAAGGCTATCGCGTGACAATACATAGCCGAGTAGTATCCTGCCCCGCCGGCAAGGCTCCCGTGCTCGTCTTGGGTTCGCACAAGGAATTCTAACCCTCGGCGGACCTGGTCTTGATACGGCCCGTAATGATGACTGTAGCCCGCTCCCAGGAAAGCAAGAAGAGCGAGCCCCGTCATCGCTGTGTCGGCATCACTTCCTGCCCCCTGGCGGTCTCGCCCTGCGACGAATCGTTCGATGCCTGCCTGGTGCCGTCGGGGATTCCAGCGACCATCCGGGTCCTGATTTCGGGCAAGCCATGCTAGCCCCCGTTCTACCGCAGCATCCGTTGCCGGGGTAGCTCCATGCATCCGCCCTACCACTTGCCGGTTGGGAGCCAGACGCAACCGATAGATTGGGGGTACCTCCCAACTGTGGGGATCGGAAGTTTCCCGCCATACGACGTGGGGAGCTAGAGCGTCGGATCCAGAGAGGCCACCTTCGCCAGTCGGAATCTTATCTGGCACAAGTAAACCGACCGTACGTTCACGATCCCCCTCGGCACCGAGAACTTCTCCCAGATCTTGCAACTTCGGCAGGGGAAGTTTCACCGGAGGTGGTCTATCCACACTGGCAACCTTTGTCGTCGGCTCCACCTGGTCCCTTTGAATTCCTGTGCATTCCGGAATGGACGGAATTCCCACGGTCGTAGCAGCCGAATTGGCACCCTCCGCCTCTGTGCCTACTAACTCAGCTCCCTCCGTGGGATTAGTCACTGGGATCTCTACTAGCTCGGTGGATAGAACCTCACCCAGTTGAGTTTCGCGGATACCGATCTCCTCCCGTCCATTCAGGCCACCACGTCCCGGATATCGAATCTGAAGTCGTAAGGGGTTGGAAAGTCGAGCACTTTCCGAGGAGACGTCTAAACCTGGCAGAGCAGGAAAAGTCCACTTTTCGGCCTCCGGGTGGGTCGACGTGTGAGAAATCGGTTCCATACCCTGCTGAGTGGCTTCCTTTTCTGGCGGGAGAGGCACCTCTCCGGTCGCAAGCGGCCAAAATTCCGGTGCTTCCTCGGAGATCTCCTCGAAAGGAGCGAAGGTTGGCTCAACCGGGAGGGGAACCTCCGAAGGCGAAAGAGGGTGGGGTGTCTCTAAGACCGGTTTGAATGGGCTAGTTCTTTGGGCCAGTCGCAGGAAAGACGGGGAAACGGCAGGCCGGCTAGCCTCCAGTTCTCTTGGAGGAGCATTTAAGCCAGACTCCTTCCAGAACAGCAACTCATCAAGGGGTGAGGAAACATCGCCAAGCTCTTCACCCTGCCAAGCCTTTTTATGAGGGTCGGGAGGGGACGAAGTATCCACTAAAGTTAATTGGATACTCTCCGACTCCTCGAATCGAAACAACGGAGGACCTGTAATTTCAATCGTGGCTGCAAACCCGGCAAAAATCGCATGGGCCCAGAGCGAAAGGATGAAACATTTTCGGAGAGGCCGCCGCTCTCCCCAACGAGTCCGCATGAGGATTACCAAGCTGACGGTCAGAGCGGCAAGTCCAAGCCACAACCACCCCACCCAGCCGCCTGGGCCATACGAGGAGGGCTTCCATCCTCCCAAAAAACTCATCCCCGCTAGTAGCCACTTGGGACTCATCGGGTTGAGCCTTCCTGCTCCGTAGGCCGAACTGCCACGGCCACGTTGACAATTTGAGCCTGCTTACAGGCACTCAAGACATCGGCAATTCGCTGATATCGGACCTCCGAATCCCCTCGGATCAGCACACTTACAGCCGGAAATTCTCGACGAGCCGCAGAAAGCTCCTTTTGCAGATCTTCCAAAGTCACGGGCTTTCTATCCAAAGTTACAGTACCATCCCGATACACATTGATCACCCGGGGGTCAGGGGGTGGAACTAAGGTTTCCGCCGATGCTACCTCGGGAATCCGAAGTTCCAACTTACGTTCCAACTCCGTAAATTTTGTCCCCAGCATGAAGAAGATGATGAGCAAAAACACTACGTCGATCATCGGGGTTAGATTCAAACTAGGAGGCTCTTCCGAAAATCGCTTCAGGGGCATATTTCATTCCCAAAAGCTAACTGCGTGGGTTTATGATTTGCCGGATTCTCGCCAACACAAACCATTGAATTTCTCGCCTGCTAAAAATCCATTCCGCACACTGTTTGTTGTTACTTCCTTTTCAATGGTTTTTCTGTCTCGAAGTACCCCAGGTGTCAAAGGGAACTTTCACAGGCCGCCGGTAATACCTGCTCGATTGACCAACCTCCGGGCATACTTGCCCTTTCCCTCATAGTGGACAAATTCTTAGAAACAGACCTCCCTTTTCATCACCTGCTTTGTTTTTTCCAAAACCCTTCTGAACATCCGGACAATTAGGCCGGCAAAGCTCGGCCGTTTCTATGGGGGAAAAACCACGAATTCCCAATTCATTAACCTTCTGTTCACCCCGAAGTACCGGAAAGAACCTCGGGCTCTGGCTGTGGGGTCTGCTTTCGCCGACCTTGCTTGGTGGTTTTTGCATCGGTGGGTTTGAGGTTATCCCCGGCAATGCTCTGAACCACCTCCTGGGCCAAAGCGTCGATGTCGGCAAGTAATCGGTCAACCCGGCTCCCAAAGTACAGATAGGCCAAGAGGGCGGGAATAGCCACGGACAGACCGGCGGCCGTAGTCAGTAGGGCCTGGCTGATACCCTTGGCTAACAACTCCGGCCGACCCAAGGCATCGGCGGTAGCCACCACATTAAAGGCCTGGATCATCCCAAGCACCGTTCCGAGCAGTCCGAGTAATGGGCTTACAGTGGCCACCCCATTGAGCACCCGCAAATTTCGTCGGAGTTCCCCCGCCACCCGTTCCGCAGCATCCAGACAGCCTTGCTCCACCTCCACAGTTGGTCGTCCCCACTTCCGCACAGCTCCCGCAAACACCTTCGCTGCCGCACTCCCATCCTGAAGGCAAAGCTCGAGAGCCGTCGTTTGGGAAAGTTCACCAAGCCGGAGCTGCTCCAAAAAGCGGCGGGTAAAAGGCCGGGGAATGACTCGGCCCCGACGGAGCATGATCATCCGCTCGAAAACCACAGCCACCAGGACCAACGAGCAGACCGCGATGGGCACCATTAGGGGGCCTCCCTCCCGCAAGATGCTCCAAAGGTTCCGCGTGGGAATCGGCCCTTCCGGAACTCCCGCAGGGGATGCCCCTCCAGCCTGGGTACCCGCCTTGCCGAAAGGCATAGCACCCGAAGCAGATTCGGATTCGGGCTGCCCAAGAAAATCGGGCGCTACTGTCCCCCGCTCCCCTTTCAGTTCCTCATTTCCGGCAAACCATCCAAGGGTGATCGTGACTACGACCAACACAGCAACCACCCTTGTCCAAGCAACACACCCTTGTGGTCTCGGTGGCATTGTGGGTTTCATTCGTTTGCACCCTAAAACGTATCACTGCTTGCGTGGGATGTGGGACTTCTTTCCTCGTACTTTCCCGCCCGTTGGTGTCTGCCATTCCGCTAGTGTGGGTCGGGGATAGTCACGTTTTACCGTGGGTTGACTTTTCGCTCCGGGCTTCAAAACTGGCTTTGAAATACCGTTTGTAATTTCGAGTTTTCCCACGCCTGAAGGAGTTCCCGAACCTGGGAAACCCTGGGATCGTCAGGCCACGTTTCCAGAAATCGGCGGCACTGTCTTACTGCCTCCTCGCGGCGGCCGAGCCGCTCGTAACATTTGGCAGCCTGAAGTACTGCCGCCGGAACCCAAGCACTTCGGGGAAATAGGACTTCCAGTCGAAGGTACTCTCGGAGGGCAGATCGGAAATCCCCTTGAAGGAAATAACATTCCGCAAGGAGAAGCTGGGCTTCCCCGCCAATTTCCGCTTTTTCCCTGACTGCGATTGCGACCGCTTGTGTTAAGAACTCCCGTGCCTGGGTGAGTTTCCCTTGCCGATAAAGGCACTTTCCTACCAGAAGGTTCACCTCTGCTCGTTCTGATGATGGGGGAGAAGACGCAAGCCACTCCACACCTGTCTGATAGCCCTCCTCCCACTCTCCCAGAGCCACTAGGATCCGAAGGATTCGTAACTCGGCCAAGGCTTGCCACCGGGCAATTTCCGGCGAATTCACTTTCTCACCTTTCCGGGCTTGGTCGACATATTCGCGAAAAGCGGCGAGGGCCTCCTCGTACTTTCGTTGACGCAAGCGGGATTCCCCCAAACCGAAAAGAGCCCCCAAGCGAAGTTCCGCGGGATGCCCGTGCTCGGAAAGCTTCAGAAAGGCGGTCTCTGCCTCGCTTGCCCGGCCTTCTTCCAAAAGTACCCAGGCCCAAAGATATTCCGCTCGGGATCTCAGTGCATCAGATGCCGATGAGCAATCCGCAAGTAGTTTTTCCAACCACTGCTTAGCACTCCCCCAATCCTTTTGGGTGATGGCAAATTCGGCTAGCTGGAGCACCGCTTCCGGGAAATATCGGCTGGAGGGAAAATTCTGGGCGAGCCGGAGCAAAATCTCCTGATGCCGGCCGGAACCTCGGGCCTTCTCCGCCCCCGCCCACAAGTACAGCAACTCATCCTTGGGGATTTCGCTTCCTTCATAGGCATCAACACTTTCATACCACGCGGAGGCCAGGTCGAACTCGCCTAATTGATACCACAGTTTTGCGGCCCGCCACCGTGCCTCCGCTTCCACCTCGGGGAGGCTAGTCCACAATACCTGTTGGTAAGCTGCCAAAGCCTCGTAGGTTTGCCCCATCAGCTCCGCTGTCTGGGCTAACAGGAACCAGGCCTGAGGCCAGAACTCCGAATCCTCCGAAATGGATCGGACCAACCCGTCTAATCTCTTGGTGGCCTCCGTCAACCTTTCCAATTGGATCTCGCACCACGCCAGATCGAGCTGCAATTCCGGAGGGCATGGAAGGAGTACACCGGAGGAGAGGAGATCTCGCAAGAGTTGAGCGGCCCAATTCCACCGTCCTATTTCCATCGCGGTATGAGCCAACTTGCGGACAAGTTCACCTTTTAGGGGTTCTTCCAACGGGAGGGAAAGAAGCCCGCCTACTGTCCGGTGTGCAGAAGAGATATCTCCCATCTCCGCGTAAACCAATGCCTGGAGGCAAAGGGCCTCGGCGAGCAATGGTCTTTCCCCGAGCTGTTCGGCCGCCCGGACTGCCTCCGAAGCCCACCGCAAAGCCTCCGGGAATTCGCTAGCCTCGTTTGCTCGCTCGGCCAACCTCATGAGAGCCCAAAAACGGATTTTGCCCGGGGCCTCCTGAGCAAGCCGTTCCCATTCCCGCTTCGCCGCCGAGTAATTTCCAAGCTGAGTGTAGGCCACCCCCAGCCAGTATCGAGCTTCCCAGACCACCGATTCGCGGGGAAGTCCCTCGGCCGCGGTTTCTGACTGGCTGGCTGAGGGTAGCGGAAATCCAGCAAGCACCTCTTTTGCGTTTTCCGCATCCCCACAAGCAAGAAGAGCCTTTCCCGCGGCTAAACGGGTCTGAAGGCTGAGCTTAACCCCTTTTAGCCCCAAGAGCTGCCGAGCAATTTCTCCGGCCTCATTGGATTTCCCTAAGGCCAGATGACCAAACATTGCTAGGCAGGCGAGGTCATTTCCGAAAGCCGAGCCCCCTTCGGAAAAGAGACTGTCTGGTATTTGCCCTCGCTTTACCCCGGGACAGAGCAATTCTAGTTCCGCGAGAGCTTCCTCCGGTCGCCCGGCTTGTAAAAGCCCCTCGCCTTTTCGCAAACGCAACCAATTGGCAAGGGTACCAGCTGGCTCTCGACCGAGGGCCAATTCGAAAACTTCCAAGGCCGAGGCCACATTTCTTCCAACCAGGTAGCTAACCCCCAGCCAATATAGGGCCTCCGGTCCATAAACGGGGTGTTCAAGCAACGGCTGCAAGACCTCCAAGACCTCATCCGCCCGTCCCAATCCGATTAAGAAGCGGGCAAGGGTCAGTCGGGCGGAATTGGCCAGAGAGTGCTCGGGCCAAGTCTTCAGGAAATACCGCAAATCCTCGGCTGCAGCCTCCAGTAGCCCCTGAGATGCGTGAAGTCGAGCCAGCCGCCAGCAAGCCTGAGGTGCAAAGGGAGAAGACCGCTTGTACGCAAGAGCGAAGTAAAACCGCTCAGCCTCCTCGGCTTCGCCCAAGTGTTCTAAAGCCTCAGCCAACCCAAACCGAGCAGCATCCGCCAATTGATCCTCCGGTCCCTCGGCGAGGGAATGACGGAAGCACCGGACCGCCTCCTGATAATCCCCTTGCCGAGAAACAATCTGCCCTAAATAAGTCCAGGCTCGCGGTCGGAGCGGATGTTCAGACCATGTTTGACAGAATCTTTCGAACAGCTCGCGGGCCTCAGATAAGGATTCCCGATCCCGACGGTTGGCGAGCAAGACACTTTCGGCTAAGCGAAAACAGACTAGTGGCCGAAAAGGTTCCGGTAAGGAAAAAGCTCTTGCCCTTTCCGAAAAGCCTTCATCCGGCCAATGCATAAGCTGACGGTAAAGTGCCGAGGCCCGAGCAAACTCTCCCTGGTGAAGAAGGGCCTCAGCCAAATAAAACGTTGCCTGGGCAGCCTTCGGATGATTCGGCCAATGATCTAAAAAAATTTGGAACTCTTCGGCGGCCAAATCCCACCTGCGGGCATCCCAGTGACTCTTGGCCACCTGCCACTGGGCCTCAGCAGGAAGCTCAAAGCCCTGAAGCCTGGCCCCCGAGAACACCAGGCCCAGTAGTATGACCAACACCAGTCGCTCCGAACCAAGCAGTTGGAGGGCCCGTAGTTTTCTTTTCCTCCAATGCCAATGCTCCATGGGCCCGGATTTCCCAGATCGGCAAGCTCCGAAACTCCTCCCCCGTTTCCCCGCAGAAGTCGGGGAATCTATCGTGCCACTGTAGAGGTCGACCGAAATCGATCCCTCACTTGTTGACCGAACTAATCACTTAACGCGTGATTACATCGATTATGTGGCTGTCTCCTTCTCCGAAGTTTTTGGGCTTTTCCCTGATGTTATCCTCGGAGTCCTCATTCCGTCACAGAAGTCCCGAGAATACCGAGGCTCCCAGCCCTCCGCTGGTGTTTCCCCAGTGGTGCCCCTGTTCAATCTCACCGGTTCTCAAGGCCCTAACTTATGGTCCGCTAGTAAGCTCACAAATTGCCCCCTTCCAAGGGGCACAGTCCGGGAGAGAGGGCCAACCAAAAAAGCACATGGGGAGAACTCCGTTTCTCCCCATTGTGTGCTGGATACCCCGGACCGTCCGTGGTGGGGAACTACGTGGCAAGCCAGAAAGAATCTTCTTTTCCGGTATCTTCCTGAGTGTATTTCCTTTCCGGTTGGGTTGAGTTTTCTCAGCTAGCCAATCGCGACCATCCCCATGGCCAACTAAGCGTTCTTCGGATGCTACTAGTAAGGCGACCCGGGACCTGGATCGACATTTCCGACCATATGCAAGTGGCAATGGTCGATATAAATCACCTCACATGCATCTTCATTGACTTTTCGGTGGGGAATGGGCCAACCGACCCAAGTCACCTCCGTAAAGTAGATGATGCATTTGTAGTGAGCGTGGTGAAGTTGAGCTGGCCCAATCAGCGGATATACCCGCGGGGGGTCTACGTAGTCTCCCAAAGGTTCGATGACGATCCGCACATTCTTTCGCTGGACTTCATGGAGGAATGGTAGCCCACCTTCCAAAGGCCTGGCTTTTTCCAATGCCCGCATGATTTCATCATGACTGGGCGGATCTAAAGCTCGATGCGGGCCACTTGTGATCGGGCCCATGATGACGACCTTCTTATACCGCTCCTCTTCCCAAGCCCGGTCTTCCAATTCGTCCTGAAAATAAGGACTTACCGGGATTGGAACGGCAAATGCACCGAGGCTGGGTCCGTAGGAGGCACAACCGGTGCCCACCAGCATGGCAACTCCCAGAAGTAGCATCAACAGCCCAGAGCTGGTTGTCCGAGTCATCGAGCAAACCCCAGTTCTTAGACTCTCTTCATGTGTTCGGGTTACAGTGCATCCGCATGAGGGTGGGAAGTTGTCAACCATTACACCCGGGGCCTCAATCGCCTCCTGAGGGTGGAAAGACTCCGTCGGCCTACACATAAATATCGAGTCAGGTTCTGCTAGACTTGCGGGTTTTTCCGATTCTGGTAGTGGGCACCACATTGGCAGAAATTAGGGGAGATGTCGAATCTGGGGAGGACAAGTGGGTTTCCTGAAACTTTTCCGGGTATTGCCGAGGGTTTCAAGTTGAATACCCCCGCGGCCCGGGCAAATCGCCGGACCCAATCGCCACGCAAACGCGTCTGGAAAAGCACGCAAAAACCCGGATTATTCATGAGCGAGAAGTCCGCCCCCTCTTCAGTAGCGAGCCTCCGGGAAGGAATGATAAAGCTGCAGTTCTGTCTCCGCTACAAACGCTCAATTAGCTGCCCCGGAGGCGAAACCGTTTATCGCCAGATTGAAAAGGCATCCAGGAATTCCGCCAAAATGGGATCGACAAATCCTGCTGGAGTGAACGCAAACATCCGAATTGCGGAGAAACTCCGATTTGCTTTTTCGGAACCCCCATGTGTCACCTCGGGATGATCAGCTCCCACGGTACCAGCCACATCTCGATGGAGTTGCCGCAAAACTGGCTGCGGGTCGAAAATGGGCAACCAATCGATAGATCCAGCCTCTAAGAAGCCTTACGAAAAAACTCCTAATGCTAAACAGATCCGATCCCAAATTCGGGGGCTGCCACAATCTCCGACATTGATAGGGACAGCGGGGCAGACTTAATCATTGGTGGCAAAGTTCCGTTTGGAATCGGTCATGGAAATTCTGAACAATAAAGCCCTGCAGACATCAGGCCCAATGGCTCGATGCCTTCTAACCTTATTTGGCCACCTATTGTGGCAGGAAATGCTCAGACGGTTCGGCAGACCTGCCTAGAGGTTCCTTGGACAGTTTCTTTCAGCCAGACAGAGCACATTTGTCGTAATCCACTACCCATGAGAAAACTACGCAGTTTGCGACCAATATTTCGAGCTGGTCTTCAAGCAAAAGTCGTGACCAAAGATCAGTTTGGAGCTTGGGAAAAAAAGCTGTTGGGGTCTTTTCCGCCGGGGAAGTTAGCTGAAGTCAATCTGTGGCAAGGATTCTGAGTTCCTTAGAAGGATCCGCTGCCTCTCTTAATTCACCGGGTGACCAAAAGCCAGGTTGTCCCCTACTGACCTTGGTGCCTGCTTCAGACACCGAAAGCTGTTTTTCCGAGCCTAGTTGTTTCGGAGTTTACCATCCGCGGAAGCCACCCCAAAAGAAAAAGTTAGTCCACCCGGTAGAACCGCCATCTACGGCTTTACTCCCCCATCCTGCGTGATTCGTTCCTCTCATTTTTGGCTGAAAAGAGAGTTGTTCGCCTAACCCCACCTCGAGCAAATTGGCGTTCTATTTTTGGTTGAGTGACACCAAGGCCTCCGGGTGGTTGTCCCGCTGAAGTTTTGGGAGGCTAGAAGATCTTTCCCGGAAGTGCGGCGGGGGCCCCACAGGTCGAAAATCTGGAGCGAACTCTTGTGGGTCCAGTTTCGAAAGGGGCTTTCTCAGGAAATTCAAGACTTCGGATGGGGCTGGCAAGTTGGCCGCCGGATGGACGTGACCGGAGAGTTTCAAAAAGCAGCTAACCCAATCGTTTCATGCATCATGCGTCGACGGTACTTGCGACTTGTTCGTACCTGCGGATGTGGAAAAGAAATCGACCCCGTCTTCCCTGAGACTGATTGATATAAGCTCTGCCCTCCCGTGGGTCGAACACGTTCACCTTGCCTCAGGTTTGGCCGGTTAACTCAACTTCGATAAATGAGGGCAGGACATTTCGCAGAATTGCCCGTGAGTCGAAAACCTAGGGAAACCCACTTTGTAAGCATTTATCAAGGGAAGGGTTTACTTTACCGTTTTTACCGGGACTTTCTGTGCCTAACTGAGGGAGCGAAGTAGCAACGCTGGAATAGCGTGGGCAGGGTTGAGGATCCTGGTCCAATTGAAAAACAGGTTTGAGGATGCTGCTGCAGTACAAACGGCACCCGGAACTCCGATTGGAGTGAATCTTTGGTGGCCTAAAGCGATACCGCTGAATACATTTTTCGGTTTCCGCGGAAGTGAAACGGACCAAATAGAAACCAGGGCCAAAGGGACGACGGAGGTTAATCCCCTCACCGAGTGACCGAACCGACTGGAAAAACCCCCTCCGCTCGGAAATCTTCATGCTGGCAGGAAACGCGGAAATATCCGATCTAAAACGGGTCGATCTCCGGGACCTCTACGGTTCCCAATTTCGTGGCCGTTGGGTGCTTTAACACGGGAAACTTTCCCCCAAGATTCCGAGACAATGGGCAACCTTGCCCGGGGCCAATGATTCCAGCCGCCAAGGTCCGGTGGCCGATGCCCAGTTTAGATCGACTTCGGCAAACCCTTTTCTCGGTGCCACGATACCCCCCACGATGTGAGGGAGACCTAAATCTTGAACCCGTATGGAAGAAGGAAACCCAAATGGCGACAACTGTGATGCGAGTCGAACACATCAACCCATTTATCGCCGCGGTTAACACCACGTTCCGAACCATGTTAGGATGGGAGGTCCGCCGGGGCAAACCAGTGATTAAACACACACGCACGGCGGAGCATTCCGTAAGTGGGGTGATCGGTCTTTCGGGCAAAGCTGT
>Ga0272449_1000132_pt1 | contig 98868 bp, 132 predicted proteins | sample YNPCB0241_FD_198679 | JGI IMG/M metagenome (GOLD analysis project Ga0272449, IMG submission 198679) | Hot spring sediment microbial communities from Yellowstone National Park, WY, United States - YNP-CB-024-1 | ecosystem: Environmental > Aquatic > Thermal springs > Hot (42-90C) > Sediment...
AGTTTTTAATTTGCTTGAACCTATAGCATTAGCTTTAAGTCCTATAACAGTTATGTGGTTAGGATTACCAATGATTACAGGAATAGCTTTAATCTTTGGAATTTTAAGAAAAGAATTAACACTTATCATGCTTGCAACATTATTAGGAACAACAAATTTTTCAGAAATTCCAGGTTTTGGTCCTATTCAAATGATTGTTTTCACAATAGTTACAATGTTTTATATACCATGTATATCAACAATTGCTGCTTTAATAAAAGAAATTGGTTGGAAAAAAGCATTAATTATAACAATTTTTGAAATAATATTTGCAATAGCAATAGGTGGGATTGTCTATAGAATATTATTGTTATTTTTTAAGTAGGGGATCTTTTTTAATATATTAGCAAAACTTCTAACGTTTAGAAGGATTCTTGATATTTTTACAGATCTGACCTCCTCCCTGCCCTAAAGGGCGAGAGTTTCAGTTGTAAATCCAAATATATCTAAGGATCTCTTGCTATTTAGACAAAAAAGAATAACCTTAATGTGTAATAATTCCCTTCTTTACTGACTCTACAGTTTTAACTGATACGATTTTTGGCATATAGTAGCTTATTGTAACTATTGCCCCCCATGTAATGACCGTAACTATGGACATTGCTGTACCTACAGTGACCATTTCATGAAGCATTATTGGTATGTCTGCAGGATTACTCATGGCTGTTAGGAAGGGTGGCCATGGAACAACTTCTCCATGCCATACATGTTCTAATGCCAAAAGAATTACCCCTCCCCACAATAATGTATTAAGAATTGATAATTTCAATTTTTCAGCAATATTTTTTGCTGTTTTTTGTATTATTGATGTTATTATTGCTAAAGCCATTGGAACTAAAAAACATGCCATATTTTCTCCTCCGTAACACTAAATTTATATTTAGTAACACCAATATAAGTTTATCGGGGGAATATGTGGCTAATAATATTAGCATTTGCGGCAACAATAGTTACACCAATATGGTATAGTATGGCTGAAAATGACAAATATTTACTTAAGTATTTATGTCTCATTCTTTGGGGTGCAACAATAATGGTCTTTGTAGATCATACTATAGGTTTCCTAACAGAAGGAAGAGAGTTTATTGAGTTTACACCACATGCCACAATATTAGGTATTGCTATGCTTATAGTTGCACTTATCATTTGGGAAATTATCTTATTAATTAAAGATCCTAAGAAAGTACTTTATAGGAAATAATTATTTTTCTTTTTTAAATCATTTTATGATATATAGGAGAATAATATAAAAAGAGGAAGTTCTATTTTCACAAAACATATCTCTATTAGCAATTATTAAAAGAGAAGCTATAATAATTGATGTATACTAGTATATAATAAATAAATTATATAAACTATAAATATATATTGTCATAGTATCCTTTTATATGTACTTTCGATATCAACATGCATGCATAATCAGCTTAGTTTTAGCAATCCTCTTATTTTCAATTTATGCTTTTCAGAATTTTTATCATAATTTTATGCATATATTTTCAAATTTATTTCCACTAATTATTTCTGGTATTGCTTTTCTCTTTTCTATCTTAGCTTTTAAAAGATATTGGACAAAATCTAAAGAATACTTTTCTATTATTTGGTTATGTTTTTCTATTGGCTTGGGACTTTGGTTTCTTGGAGAAACTACCTGGGCCATATTTACACTTATTCTCGGAGTTGAAATTCCTTTTCCATCAATTGCTGATATATTTTGGTTAATTGGATATATTCCAATATTTATATCATTATTTTTATACGTGAATAGTTTTTCAAAAGTACTTTCAAGAAGGACCATATACTTAGCTACAATTATCACTATTATCTTATTTATCATGATTTTTACTACTTTAATAATACCTATATTTGAATTTGAATTTTCCATAAATACAATTATTAGTTCTGCTTATCCTATTCTTGATGTAATTCTTCTTTATATTGCAATATTAGGTCTCTTAATATTTTATAAGGGAAGAATTGGCAAATCATGGTTTTTTATTAGTCTAGGTCTCATTTTATATGTAATAGGTGATCTGTTTTTTAATTATTTTATTACATATGGAGGTTATTATTGTGGACATCCATTAGAGCTTTTCTTTCATTTTGGTTATTTATCGCTAATTCTAGCATTTTATATTCATATAAAGGAATTATGAGGTGTTGTCTTTGAAATTTGATGAAGAATTTAAATGGATTCTTATTGAAGCTATAGATGAAGGTTTAAGATCTATAGTAGGTGAAAATGGAAAGAAAGTCATATACTATCATCTTAAAGAATTATATGGTCTTGAAAGAGAAGAAATTTCAGAAAAACTTGAAGTTTTTGCTGAATACATAAATAAAATATTTGGATTAGGAGCAAGAATCATTGAAATAGCAATTATAAAAGCTCTATGTCTTAAGTTAAAATTAGAATATAGAGAAAAGAAAGTTAAGTTTGTAGATTATATAGAGGAATTATATAAGGAATATATGAAGAAGTATAAGAAAAAGTAGTAGATTTTCTAGAGTATTATTAAATCTCTATTTAGAAAAGCTTTAAGTAATTTTTAAAATATTAAATAGATTAAAAATTATTCATTAGGAGAATTAATAAAATGAAAAGCAATAAATTCATTATAAGTATAACTCCTGATATAGCTTTGGATTTAGGATATACATATGCTGGTGGACTTGGTGTACTAGAAGGTGATAAATTTTATGCTGCTTCTAAATTAAATTTAAATTATATAGTATTTAGCTTATTCTATAAAAGTGGTTATGTGGATTATGATTTTGATATTAATGATAATCCAATTCCCAAACCTCAAATACAATCTGAAGAATTTTTAAAAAGTTTAAAATTTTCTGATGAAATAAATATTCAATTGAGAAATGAAAATGTAAAAGTTCAAGTATTAGAATTTATTAAAGGAAATTCCAAGGTAGTATTTTTTAATCCTATATCTCCTGAATGGACTACAAAACTAACTGAAAGATTATATATTGAAGAAAATCAGGAAATTCGATTTTTTAAATATGTTTTACTTGCAAAATCTTCAGCTACATATATAAGAAAGAATATTCCATTAGAAGACATAGAATATATAGATTTACAAGAAGCATATGCTGCTGTACTTCCATTAATACTAAGAATACCTGGAAAATATAGAATGGTAATACATACAGCAGGCCCATGGGGGCATCCTACTTTTTCACGAGAATTATTCAAAAATGAATTTCAATATTCTTTCGTAGATCAAGATATTGTATTAACTGAAATTGGTCTTTCTGTAGCTAAACAAGCTTTTGCAGTTTCTGTTAAGCATTTTGATATATTACTTAAAATATTCCCTCATCATGGTGAAAAGTTTACATTTGTTACAAATGGTATAAATCTAGATAGATGGATGAATAGTAAGTTAAGAGAAGAATTATATGGAATTAGAATGGATAGATTCATCGACATAAGAAAAGAACTAAAAGAAAAATTAATTGACTATCTATCAAAAATTAAGAATATTGATCTAGATGATAAGTTTATCGCAATATGGGCAAGAAGAATTGTACCATATAAAAGACCTGATTTTCCAATAAAACTTTTATCTAATATAAAAGACAAGCCAATTATTCTTGTATTAGGTGGAAAAGCTCATCCTTATGATTTTGAAGGATTAGAATATATGCGAATTTTTAGAAAGCTTCATAAAGAAAATGAAAAAGTCATCTACATACCAAACTATTCAATAGAAATAGCAAAACTTCTACTAAGTGGTGGGGATTTGCTATTATTTACACCTTTTTCTGGTTGGGAGGCATGTGGTACTAGTTATATGAAAGCTGCTGTAAATGGTATTCCAACATTAGCCTCAATTGATGGAGGCATTCCAGAATTCATAGTAAATAATTTAAATGGTTGGTTGTTTGGTAAGGATTTAAGAGAATTGATAGATTATAAGAGTCAAAAGGCTAAAGAAATAAATGAAGAAGAATGTAGTGAATTTCAATCACAATTCTTTAGAATATTCAATATTTATTTTAATGAACCTGAAGATTATTATAGAGTTGCATTAAATGCCTTAAGAACATTTCTATTTCGTGCAAATATAGAAAGAGTATTAAAAGAATATTATCCTAACATTATAGAGATATAATAAAAAAATTAAAGGATATATTAATATAACTCTATATAGTGACTTAAAATTATGGAAGAAGATTACAGAAAAGAATTAAGTAAATCAAAACTTATTGTAGTTAAAGTAGGATCAACTTCATTATCTGATAAAGAGGGCTTTCTTGATATTAAAAAAATTGAAAAATTATGTGATGAAATAGTAAATCTAAAAAATAGAGGTATTGATGTAATACTTGTATCTTCTGGAGCTATAAGAGCTGGAAGAGCTCTTATTAAGAGTAAAAGTAAAAGCTCAAATATGCCAAGTCTTCAAGCTTTAGCTGCTGTAGGTCAAGTACTTCTAATGGAAGCATATAGGAAAATAATGGAACAAAGAAAACATATTGTAGCTCAAATATTATTAACTTGGGATGATTTTAAAAATAAGAGAAGATTAAGGAATCTCTTAAACACATTAAATACTCTTTTAGGTTTTGGAGTAATTCCTATTATTAATGAAAATGATACTATCGCTGTAGATGAGATAAAATTTGGCGATAATGATACTCTTTCAGCTTTAGTAGCAAAATATATGCAAGCAGATTTGCTAATCATTCTATCTGATATAGATGGTTTATACTCTGGAGATCCTAATGATAAGAATTCAAAGATTATTTCTTTTGTGAATGAGATTACTCCAGAAATTGAAAAATATGCACAAAACAAATATGAAGGGTTTGGAGGTATGATAACAAAAATTAAAGCTGCAAAAATAGTTATGGAGGCTGGTATACCAATGGTAATTGCTAATAGCTCTATTGATAATGTATTAGAGAGAATAATTTCAGGAGAAAAAATAGGTACAATTTTTATTCCTAAGGTGGGAATATGAATCTCTATTCACAAGTTTTACAAGCAAAAAAAGCTAGTCTTATCCTTGCTAATATCCCAAGAGAAATTAAAGATAGGGTCTTAAGAGCATCTGCTAATGCTATAAGAAAAAATAAAGAATTGATATTAGAGGCAAATAAAAAAGATGTGGAAAATGCCTTGTTACTATTAAAAGAAGGAAAGATAACAAAACCTTTAGTTGATCGATTAAAATTAGATGAAAATAAAATAAATGAAATATGTATAATGATAGAAAAAGTAGCAGAACTGGATGATCCTGTAGGAAAAACTGTTTATGCAATTAAAATGGATGAAGGTTTAAACTTATTTAAAGTAACTGTTCCTTTTGGTGTTATTGCAGCAATTTTTGAAAGTAGACCAGATGCTTTACCTCAAATCGCATCCTTATGCATAAAATCTGGAAATGCTGTTATTCTAAAAGGAGGTTCTGAAGCAAAATTTTCTAATAGAGCACTATTTGAAGTAATGTATAATGCATTTATATCAGAAGGTCTTCCTGAAGGATGTATGCAATTGATAGAAGAAAGAGAAGCAGTTAAAGAGTTATTAAAAATGGAAAATCTAATTGATCTTATAATACCAAGAGGAAGTAATGAATTTGTAAGATATATACAAGAAAATACAAGAATACCTGTACTAGGACATTCTGCAGGAATTTGTCACATATACATTGATAGAAGTGCAAATAAAGAGAAAGCAATAGAAATTGCTTATGATGCTAGAGTTCAATATCCTGCTGCTTGTAATTCCATGAAAATCCTCCTTATTGATAGAGCAATTGCTAATGAAATTTTACCAGATCTTGCAAAACGTATGATAGAAGGAGGTGTAAAAATAAAGGGATGCTCTGAAACATTGAAAATACTAAATGCCTATGGGATATCTGTAGAAGCTGCAACTGAAGAAGATTGGTCCACTGAATATTTGGATCTTGTTCTTCCAATAAAAATAGTAAATGGTGTTGATGAGGCAATTGAACATATAAATCATTATAGTTCTCATCATACAGATTCTATCATTGCTGAGGATATTTCAACTATTAAAAAATTCTTAGCCATGGTAGATTCTTCAAGTGTAATGTGTAATGCATCAACAAGATTTAGTGATGGTTATAGATATGGATTGGGTGCTGAAGTGGGTATCTCTACTAATAAAATACATGCAAGAGGACCAGTTGGATTAGAAGGACTTGTAACAACAAAATATATTCTAATTGGTTCTGGACAAAAAGTTTCAGAATATATTGGAAAAAATGCTAAACGTTTCATTCATGAAAAAATTACAGGATCATGGATTGAATATTTAGAGAGTGGCAAAAAATGAAAATTGGATTGATAGGGTATGGAAGAATGGGCTCATCTTTTGTAAAAGGAATATTAAGAAGTAATATTATAGATAGAAAATCAATTTTTATTTATGATACAAATGAAGAGAGATTAGAGATTGCCAAAGAAGAAGGTCTAATAGTAAAGAAATCACTATCAGAATTAATGGATTGTGATGTTATTATAATTGCAATTAAACCAAAGGATTATAGTAAGCTACTAGATGATATGAGAAATAAAATCAATACAAATCAAATTATAGTCTCCTTTGCTGCTGGTATTAGAATTTCATATATTGAATCTAAACTTGGTAAAAATGCAAAAATAGTAAGAGTTATGCCAAACATATGTGCATCTATAGGAGAAGCCGTTTCTGCTATTATTTTCAATAAAAATGTAGAAGAGAATGAAAAGTTGATTATAAATAAAATTTTTGAAGATCTCGGTATAGCTATTTTATTAGAAAATGAGGATCTGATGGATGTTATTACTGGATTAAGTGGAAGTGGTCCAGCTTATTTCTTTTTAATTATGAAATCTATGATAGAATTAGGAAAAAAATATGGACTAGATGAGAATATTGCAAAAAAATTAGTAGCACAAACATGTAAAGGGGCTGGAGCACTTGTATTACAATCTAAAGAAAATATTGATGAATTGATTAGAATGGTGGCTACTCCTGGTGGAATTACAGAAGAAGCCTTAAAAATAATGATCTCAAAAGGCATTATGGATATAATTCATAATTCCATATCTAATGCCATAGAAAAAGCTAAAACTATAGAAAAGAGCATTCCTTAAAGATGAGATAGGGGTTGTGAACCTCCGAACAGCATATAAGGGGATATGCATAAAGTCTACTCTAAATGCTAGAACCTCGTGGCGTAAGCCATGCTTCCAGCAAAACGGGCCAGAGGGCGACTATGAAACCTAACAGAAAAGCTGAAAGCCCTGGCCATGGAGAAAGTGTTACTCACCAGAAAATCTCAAAATAGCTACAATCCCACCAAATGATTTCAAAAGTATCCTTCCTTCATTTGTTTCTGTTGAAATTATCTCTACTTGTGCTTTAGTTTTTTCTGCAAGTTCAATAAATTCTTCTACAAGACTTTTTACTTCTTCTTCATACATTGTTCCTCCACATTTTTCACAAATCTCTTTATTAATAACTAATCTTTTTTCTTGAGTTACCTCTTTTTCAAATCCACAAGATTGACATTTGAATCTTATTCTATATTTTTCAATATCAGAAGAAATTAAGAGTAATTTTACAACTCCTTTTTCTAATTTATCTCTTACTTCCTTTTCACCATAAGTTACATGATTAATTGATTTTGCTAAAAGTTCTAAGAAATTTTGAATAAGCGCCTTTTCTTTTAAAAGCTCAACATCCTTAAGTGCTTCCTTTGATTTTTCTATTAATTCATATACTCCAGGTTCTTCAGTATATCCTAAATCCTCTACACTTATTACTTTACTCTGTAATTGATAGTGGAGATAATTTCCAGTATAAAATTCATTTTTTGTAGGGCCAGGTCCTCCGATAATTATCCCCTTTAAATTTATATTTAAGAAGTGCTTTTCTGCATGTTCTGCAACTCTCTTATAAAAATCATGAGCTGCAAGTTCTATTAATCTCTGAAATCTTCTTGCAGACTGTCCTCCAGCATCATGTTTTCCTGGCACACCAGAAGTTATAGTTTCAAGAATTTCAATTCTTTTTCCTTTTAATATAGCAAAAGTCGCACTACTTCTATCCATTACAATTAGCCCATAAAATTCCTTTTCAGTAAGCATTTCTTTTATTGGTTCTAAGTAGAATTTTGAATCACATCTATAATAATAGATTGATATAGGCTCAGGCGGCTCTATAACATAAATTTCTATTTTTTCACTTCCAGGAGGTCCTCTAGGTATAGCACCACAAAATATTACTAATCCATTTTGTGGAGTTGTTTTGAATAATTTAAGTCTCTGCATTATGCTTTCTATAGCATCTTGGACATTTTTTCTTGTAGACTTAGACTTAATATTTGCTGCAGTTCCGTATTCTTCTCTTAAGTTACTCATAACATCAGATATTGGTCTCCCTGGTGGTATATATAAAGAAATAAGCTCTGTACCCCTACCTTCTTTAGACTCTAATTCTTCTATTAGTTTTTTTAACCTATATATCTCTACTGAAGATCTTTTCTCCAACATTGTTCTATCCTCTTTTAAATTAAGCTTTATATATCTCTTACTATATCTTTTCTCGGTGAAAATATTGAATATTACAATAAAACTAAGTGGTCATATTTTATTTCCTTCTTTTGATCTATCAGACTTAAAACCATATGCTGAAGTAATTAAAAAAATAAAAAGCATTGGTCATATGCCGTATGTTGTTGTTGGCGGGGGGATTCCTGCAAGATATTATATTAATTTAGCAAGAGCTCATGGGGCTGACGAATCTACATGTGACTATATTGGAATAAGTATTGCTAATATAAATGCAAGAATATTTATTAATGCTTTAGGAGATGAAGCATGTCAATTTGTACCAACAAATTTTAAAGAATTAGATGAAGCAATTTCTACAGGAAAAATTGTTGTTATGGGCGGCCTTCAGCCAGGTCAATCAACAACTGCAGTCTCTTCTGTATTAGCTGAAAGAACAAATTCAAAACTTTTTATAATAACTACAAATACAGATGGTGTATATACAGCAGATCCAAAAAAAGATCCAAATGCTAAAAAATATGATACCATAAATATTGATGAATTGATGAGAATATTAGAATCTCAAGGAATTAAAGCTGGAGAATATGATTTATTAGATCCTATTGCCCTAAAAATTATTAAACGCTCCAAAATAATAACAAAAGTAATAAATGGAAAAGATCCAATTAATATATTAAAAGCAGTAGTTGGTGAAAAAATAGGAACAACAATATTACCATAGGTGTTAAAAATGTCAAAAAGAAGAGAAGAATGGGGACCTCATTCTCATTGTGTCATTTGTGGTAGGGCTATTCCTGAAGGAGAAAAAACATGTTCAGAGGAATGTAAGAAAAAATATGAAGATGAAATTAAACGTTATAAGCAACAACAAAAAATCAGTTATATTTTCATTATAGCAATGATGATTTTCATACTTGTCTTATTCCTATTTCCATACTTTAGATAAAAATTAAAATATCTTTATTCTTATCTTTTTTATGGGCGGGGGTCCCCTAGCCAGGTTAAAGGGGGAGGACTCAAGATCTACTTAAAGATGGGTTATCCTCTGGCGTAGGCCTTCGTGGGTTCAAATCCCACCCCCCGCACTAATCAGTCATTTATAACTAAAAGTCTAATCCTTTAGGGTTGATCAGCAATTTCTGAATAGTTAACTTTTTATAACCCTTCTTAACAATTCTTTACATGATGTCTGAAAGACTGCTAACTCTCCAAGAGGCTTGTCGAAGGTTGGGGGTTCATCCCAATACGCTTAGAAAGTGGGACAAGCAGGGGAAGATAAGAATCGTCAGGACGGTTGGTGGTAGGAGGAGGATACCTGAGAGTGAAGTTGAGCGTCTAATGGGATTTGTAAAGCCTGATATATCAAAGAAAGCGGTAATTTATGTAAGGGTCTCTTCGTATGATCAAAAGCAGAAAGGTGATTTGGAAAGGCAGAAGCAAAGCCTGCTGGACTATGCCAAATCAAGGGGATACGAGGTTGTTGCAGTTTTAGAAGATGTAGCCAGCGGACTTAACGAGAAGAGGAAATCATTAAGTAGGCTCTTTGGTCTTGTCGAGGAGCGAAGGATTGGAGTCGTAGTGGTGGCTTTTAAAGATAGGTTAACTAGATTTGGCTTCAGTTATTTGGAAAGGTACTTTTCATCCCATGGCGTTAGAATAGAGGTTGTTAATGGAGAGGATCCTAAGGATGCTTACCAAGAACTAGTAGAGGACTTAATAGCCTTAGTATCAAGCTTTGCTGGAAAGCTCTATGGTCTGAGAAGCCATAAGTATGAGAAGGTGGTGGAAGGTGTCAAGCAACTTATTACTGAGCTGCAAATTCAAACTTGAGCCTACAGAGGAGCAGAAAAGGATATTGAAAGAACTTTTATCCACCTATAGTAGCATGGTTGAAGAATGTTTGAAGATTGCAATAAGCATGAACATAACATCTAGGAAGAGATTACATGAACTAATTTATGGAGAATTAAGGAGGAAATTTGGGGATTATCCATCACACTACATTTACACTGCCATAACGATGGCTTTAGGGATGTATAAACTGTATAGGAGAATTTCAAGGAAAAGGAATAATATCAAGCCTCCATCAATAGAACAGTTGAAAGTAGTTCTCCTTGACGATACGCATCTTTTTTGGCTCGGCTGGGGAAGCCTTAAAATTGCCACACATAAGGGGCATCTCACAATACCTTTCAAGCTCCATGAACACGCTGAAAAATTCACGGATTGGCACGTTAAGGGTTCAAGAATTGTAATGCTTGGCGATGAATACTATCTTCATGTAACGTTTAGGAAAGCTATTGAGGAAAAAGAACATGAGGGAGTCTTAGGGATAGATGTTAATGAAAAGAGCATAGATTTAGCGATAATTAAGCCCGATAAAGTTAGGTTTGTAAAAATAGACATAAGTGAGACAAAATATATCAGAGATAGATACTTCAAGAAAAGGCAAAGCATTCAGAGAAAGACAAGGGGAGAAGTAAAAGCTAGACTACTGGCTAAATACTCTAAAAGAGAGAGGAGGCGTGTAGATGCTATCCTCCACAAAGCAAGTAAAATAATAGCTGAAATAGTAGCTGGAGAGAAAGTTAAGCCCGTAATGGAGAAGTTGAAGAACATGAGGGAAAGTATGAAGTATGGTAGAAGGATGAATAGAAGACTACATAGCATGCCATTTAGAAAGATTCAGTTCTCAATTTCCTATAAATCAATTGAGAGAGGTTATAAACCTATATATGTTGATGCTAGAAATACCTCTAGAATGTGCCCGATATGTGGCGAATTGAACAAGCCGAATGGGCACATCTATAAGTGTAGAAAGTGTGGCTTCCAAGCGGATAGACATTTTGTAGCCGCTTGGAATATAGCCACAAAACTCCCAATGTGCCGTCCTTTACCGTTGGCGGCGAAAGTCACCCATGAAGCCTATGGGGTGGAACGGATAGTTATAAAAAGTTAACTATCCGACAACGGTACCAATATGTTAATCTAATAATAAAAGTAAATAATTTATACCTTCATAATCCTCTAAGAAAAATTGGAGATCAAAAGTGTATTTTAAATTAATAAAAAGTAAATTCATATTACTTATATTATCGATCTTCTATGATATTATATTTATTGATAAATTTTGGACTAATCCTAAGCTATTCAGGGCCTATATAGGTTTAATAGGTATAGTCCTAATTGCTTTATCTGGCATTCTATATTTTATTGAAAAAAATTTCTTTTTTTATGATATTTCATCATTATTTGGAATTATCATTATACTAGGCACAATCATGTTCATAATAGGTGGTTTTAGAAGAGGAATAAGTATTTCCTTTGATATCAATAAATCAAGAGAATATTTGATGTCATTAGGTACAATCTTATGTATACTATCTGATATAAGACAATCCTCAGCAATTATAGAAGTAATAATTTCATTTATCAATTCTAAAAAATTTATTTTAAAAAATCCAGAAGGTATTATTCAGTTTGCATATGATATATGGCGCGAAGCTCTAATAAGAAAAGGTCTGACCTTATCTTCACCGCAAATAGCGAAGTCTTCAGTTATAAAAACCTTATCTAAGAGCTAATAGAGATATTAAGAAAAATTAATTTGAGTGTACTTTTTAAATAATTATTAGGATCATTATGACAATAAGAATTATTTGTAGTAAGTGTAATACAACTCTATATGAAGATACTGAATTAATTTCTCCTCAAGAAGTAATGGAAAAATATGATTATAAATGTCCAAATTGTTCATCTTTATTGAATTTTGATCCATCAAATATTCGTATTTCTATTACTGATAAATCTAAGCGTAATATATTTAAGCTATTTCTATGATTAACTTTTCTTATTGATATTATCGAATTAATTAGGTGGATAGAAATGTCCTCATATATAAAAATTGGAGAGATTTTAATTCATAAGGAATTTCTATATTCAAAGACACATGAATGGATTGCAATTAATGAAAAACCATCTAGAATAGGAATTACTGATTATGCACAAAGAAATCTACATGATATAGTATACATAGAATTACCAAAAATTGGTGAATTATTCAATAAAGGATCGACTATCTGCACATTAGAATCAATAAAAGCAGTAGCAGAGGTGTTTGCACCTGTTGATTGTAAAATAGTAGAAGTAAATTCTAATCTAATAGAACATCCTGAATTAGTAAATAAAGATCCATATGGAGATGGATGGCTAGTAAAAGTAGAAGTAAAAAATGATATTAAAGATCTTATGAATGCTGAAGCTTATGCTGAATTCATTAAAAAACTTTAACCTTCATTACTCTAAATAATCCATAATCTATAAGAACTTTTACTCCATTAGCAAACATTTTATCTACTTCTATATCTCCTGTATCTACTCTTAAAAATTTTATATCCTTTAGTTTTTCCTTAGTAGAAATAATGATAATATTCTCTTTTCCTACCATTTTGATTACTTTTGGGCTTATTTGCTGATTTCCTCTTCCAAATATAAATCCCTGTTTTCCTATTGGAGAAACAATAATTTTTGCTTTATTGTCTCTTATAAATTCAAGTATTTCTTTTTCATTAACATCTTTTTTTAATATTCTTCTATTTAATAACAAATCTACACCAAGTAATGTACCATCAAGTCCTAATAATTCCAATATCTTCTTTACTGTAGTTCCAGGACCAAGTATATAAATTGTATCATCTTCCATATTTTCAATAATCCATTTTGCAATTGCTTCCATATTTTCAATAATATCATCTCTTATTGGCGTTGGGGTTTTCATTCCTTGTATATAATCAGGCTCATAAGGTGTTAATAGGTATCCATATAATTTGGTAGATAATCTACCAGCTCTATATGATTCTTCATCAACATCTGCTACCTCAGCTTCTTTTAATGGTAATTCTCCCCAAAGATACTTTATAAGAAGTTCTGCAGCTACTCTGGGATTAATTGCAAAAACTCCACTTTGCATTTTTACTCCTGCTGGTACACCAATTACTGGTACTTTCATATCGATTATATCAAGAATATCTCTTGCAGTTCCATCTCCTCCACAAAACACTATTATATCTAAATTAGATTCCAGCATGTATTTTGCAGCAAATTTTGTATCTTCAGCAGTTGTTTTCCCTCTTTTACCAGGGATTAATTTATGATTTATATTCAATTTATTAAATATATCTTCACCCATTTCTCCAGGACAAGTCCAAAATTCTATAGTATTAGCTAATGATCCTAATGATTTTAAAAATTCTTCAGCTCTTTTTAAGGCTACTTTTTCAGCTCCAAGTTTTATAGCTTTTTCTAATATTTCTTCACCATCAGTTCCTTTAAGTCCTACAGCTCCTCCCATTCCTGCTATGGGATTTATTATAAATCCTACTTTTCTCATGTTTTCATTTCTTCAATACTTATTGTTATTTCTTCACCATCAATTTCCCAAACTTCTTTTAATTGACCACTTGGGATTTCTCCAATATGTACATCAATTTCCTTTGCTCTTACTTCATTAGCTATATCATTAATTCTCTCTTTAATTATTGTTAAAGTCTTCTCAGAAGTTACACCAATCCATGCTTTTATATATGCATCTACCTTTAAATCTAATCTTTTCCTCATTTCTTGTATTCTTCTTATGACATCTCTTATCAGTCCTTCAGCTAATAATTCATCATATTTAGTTATATCTAAGTATATCATTCCAAGACTGAATTTTCCTTCTTTAAAGTTCTCAGGAAGAATATGTTTTATCGTGAAATATTCTGGTTTAAGTTCAATTTCTTCATTATCAATTTTTATTATTATTGGCTTTCCTTCTTTTATTAAATTGAAAGCTCTATTTTTATCCATTGAATTAATAGCTTCTAATACAGCTTTACTTTTATCTCTGAATACTGGTCCTATTACTGAAAGATTTGGTAAAATTTGAACTTCCTTTAATTTTTCTTCTTCCTTAGGAGATATTATCTCTAGACTTTTTATATTTGCCTGATCTAATAATATCTGTCTCAATTTTAATATTGCATTTTTTACATCATCATTATCTGTTGCTATTATCATCTTACTTAGTGGTTGCCTAATTTTTATTTTTGCACTTTGTCTTATTCCATAAGATACTTCTACAATCTCTCTTATTATTTTCATGAGATTTTCTAATTTTTCATCTTTCCACATATCAGATGATTTTGGCCAAGCTAATAAGTGTACACTAATAGGCAATTCCCTAGTTCTAAACATTTCTTGATATATTTTTTCAGAGATAAAAGGTATCATTGGTGCAATTAATTTTAAGAAATTAAATAGTACTTCATAAAGAGTAGCATATGCTGCTATTTTATCATAATCATTATCTTCCTTCCATGTCCTCCTCCTTATTATTTTGATATACCATCTACTCAGATCTTCTTTCATGAAATTTTCTAATTCTCTTATCGCATTAAATACACATAACTTCTCTAATTCTTCTGTTACTTTCTCTGTAACATGAGTAAATCTTGATAATATCCATTTATCTTCATCTTTCAACCAATCTTTTATCTCTTCAATTTTGTAATTTTCTGGTGAAAATTTATCTAAGTTCATGTATAAACTAGCAAAATAATATGTATTCCAAAGAATATTCAAAAATCTTAAAACTTCATCTAATCCTTTCCATGTAAATCTTAAATCTTCCCACGTTGTAAATCCTAATTCATACCATCTTAAAGCATCCCTTCCATATTTTTCTATTACTTCTTCAGGATAAATTACATTTCCTAATGATTTATGCATAGCTCTCCCTTCCTGATCTATCGTAAAGCCATGCATTAATACTCTCTTATATGGAGCAGAATCAAAACCAATTATACCACAGATCATTAATGTATAAAACCATCCTCTTGTTTGATCATGTCCTTCAAGAACAAGATCTACTGGCCACCATTTTCTCAATTCTTCTTCATTATGAGGATAATTTAGTGAAGCAAAAGATGCTGCGCCTGAATCCATCCAAACATCTAATACTTCTGGGATTCTTTTCATTTTACCTCCACATTCACATAATAATTCTACATTGTCTACCCATGGTCTATGTAAATCTATCTCTCCTTCAATTTTATTAATCATTTTTTCCCTTAATTCTTTTAAAGATCCTATAATCTCATATTTTTGACATTTCTCACATATCCATATGGGTATTGGTATACCCCAATATCTCTGCCTCGAAATTACCCAATCCTTAGCATTCCTTATCCAATTCCCAAATCTTGCTTTTCCTGCCCATTCTGGAACCCATAATACTTTTTCATTTTCTTCAATCATTTTATCTTTGATTTGTGTAACTTTTATAAACCATTGATCTGTAAGTCTTAATATGAGTGGTGTTTTACACCTCCAACAATGTGGATATCTATGCTTTGTTTTTTCAATTTTAAATAATAATCCCTTTTTAATGAGATCTCTTATTATTTCTTCATTTGCCTCTCTTACATATTTACCTATATATTTCCCTCCCTCTTCAGTGAATTTTCCTTCTTCATTTACTGGACTAAATTCTGGAAGATTATACTCTCTTCCTACTTCATAATCTTCTTCACCATGACCTGGCGCTACATGAACACATCCTGTACCTTCTTCTAAAGTTACATAAGTACTACTTAATACAACAAAATGAGCAGAGGAAAACTCTTTCTGTTTAGGCACCTCATCAATTAATGGATGTATATATCTCAACCATTCTAATTCACTTCCAGGAATTCTTTCTATAATTTCATATTTAATATCCCCAAGTACATACTTTACTCTTTCTTCAGCCATAATATAATATTCATTTCCTACTTTTACTTTTACATAAGTGAAGTTTGGATTTACCATTACTGCTAAATTTGCAGGAAGAGTCCAAGGTGTTGTTGTCCAAATCAATAAGTACTCATTTTCTTTTCCTTCAATTTTAAATTTTACATAAATAGAATCTTCTTCTATTTCTCTATACTCTTCTGTAACTTCATATCCTGCTAATACTGTTTCACATCTTGGACACCAATGTACAATTTTCTTTCCTTTTGATAGTAATCCTTTTTCATGAGCTTTTTTTATTAACCACCAAACAGATTCTATATAATTATTATCTAATGTTTTATAAGGATGATTCCAATCCATCCAAATTCCTAAGTTCTTAAATTGATTAGTTGCAATTTTTAGATTATCAAGTGCATATTGTCTACAAGCATTAATAAAATTATCAATTCCTCTTTCTTCTATTTCCTTTTTACTTTTTATTCCCAATTTTCTTTCTACTAATACCTCAATTGGTAAACCATGCATATCGAATCCTGGTTGATCTCTTACATAATATCCTTTCATTTTTAAAAATCTAATATAAACATCTTTTAAGATTTTATTCCATGCCGTTCCTACATGAATTGGATTTGTAACATAGGGAGGTCCATCTAGAAAATAGAATTTCTCACCTTTTCTATTCCTAGTTTTCTCAGGTATTTTCTCTTCTTCCCAAAATTTCATTATTTCTTCTTCAATTTTTTTGAAATCATATTCTTTATTAATTAGGCCTATCATTTTGGTCACTATACTTTTGAAATATTTAAACCAAACAGTTTAAATTTTTCCTCTTTCAAAAATTTTATGTTTAAGATGATAAATATGAAATTTATGATTAGTAAAATAAATAAGAAAGATATTATTGTGTATGCATTATTATTGGGCATTATTATATTCTCAGCAATATTACGAATTCTCCCTATGTTTTGGGGAGTATATCTAGACGAATTTGATCCATACATACATTATAAAGGAGCTATGTATATACTAGAGAATGGTTTTTCGTCATGGTTTTCTTGGTTTGATCCTACTAGATGGGCTCCATGGGGCACAGATGTACCTTCTCAAGCACAATTAGGTCCTCCATTCACTGGTGCTATATTTTATCTTTTTTTAAAACAAATTGGAATAAATATATCATTAATGGAAGCTTTAGCAATATTTCCAGTAATTTCCGGAGCAATTCTTACTTTTTTAATTTATATATTGGGAAAGGAACTTATAAATAGGTATGCAGGCTTATTTGCAGCATTTGTTTTTGCAATCGACCCTACTTCATTACAAAGAACTGGATTTGGATTTTTTGATACTGAGGCTACAGGATTATTAGGAATGCTATTATCAATTATATTTTTTATTAAAGCATTAGAAAAAAGAACAATTCCTTATGCTATAATATCTGGGCTGTCTCTTGCTTATATGACATTATGCTGGGGAGCTTACTTATATCCATTAAATCTTTTTGCCTTATACACTATATTAATGGTGATTATTGGAAGATGGAGTAAGCAACTTTCATTAACAATAACTATAGTTTCATCAATTACTATATTTGCCATGGCGTTAGCCCCAAATATTGGACTATCAACTGCTATTTCCCCATCTACTGCTGCTCCAATTTTTGCATTTATTTTATGCTTAATAATGTCTTTTACATCTTATATTGAAGATATTAATTTAAGAAGGAAAGTTTCTATTGGTAGTGTTATTTTCATAATAGTTATTGCTATAATTGTTGTATTTAGTGGATTACTTGGTCCTATTGCTGGTAAATTTTTAGTATTTATTAATCCATTTGTAAGAACTGAAGCGCCTATAATCAGTACTGTTGGTGAACAATTTCCTGCAACTTGGGCAACTTTCTTTAGTAACTATCATATACTTACAATTTTAGCTCCTGCAGGTGCTTATTTTGCAATAAAACGAGCAAATAATAAAGATATTTTTATAGTATTATTTGCATTAATGGCAATATATGGTGCTGCAAATTATGTGAGATTACTAATTATAGTAGCACCTTCTCTTGCAATCTTAAGCGCTTTAGCTTTAGATTCTATTCTTAGTCACATATTCACTAAAAAAGAGGAAACAAAAAGTAAAAAAGCTCGTATAAGACAATTAGGAAAAATTTATGCCATTATTTTAATTGTAATAGTAGCTATAGGCTTTATTCCTGCTGTAAATGCAACAAGACTAGCAAATAGACCTGTTATGTTGCTTTCTTCAGCAACAGGAGCTGCTACTGTTGTTACTGATTGGATAGATGCATTAAATTGGATGCGTGATAACATTCCATATAATAGTATAGTAGGTTGTTGGTGGGACTATGGATATTGGATAAATGTTGTTGCAAATAAATCAGTAATTGCTGATAATTCAACTACAAATAGCACTCAAATAAAATTAATTGCAGAAGCTTTTTTGAATGACGAAGAATATGCATTGAATATATTTAAAGCAATGCGAGTTGAATATGTTGTAGTTTATGAACCTTGGATCCTTCTAAAGACAGAACCACAAATAGCATTACCTCCATGGAGTGTTATTGGGGATTTTGAAAAATCAACGGCAATGATGGCTATTGCTGGATATAATACTTCTGATTATATAGCTACATTACCACTGAATATAGGAGGAAAAGTAATGAATTGGCCTTTGCCAATTGGACCAAAAGCACAGAATACTTTATTGTATCAATTATTATTCTATCCTTTTAGAGAGGGATATAGACAATTACTTGGTATTAATATTGAAGAACCAAAGTACTTCCAGCTTGTATATCATTCAAATAATTACTGGGTACTCATATACAAAATAAATTATCCTGATTTAGAATCACACTGAAAATCTTTCAATGATAAAATTAATGCTAATCTATACTTACTATATTTATTTTCAGGAGAAAATCTTGCTGGATGTGGATTTTTAAGCTGTCCACCACAATATGGGCATTTATCATCTCTTAAAGTATATTCTCCACAAGAACTACATTTTTTCATCTTCATTTTTTCACCTTACAAAATTTCCTGTTCCACCTAATTGTGTTATTTTGGTTATTATTCTATCAATACTTTCTTTTAATACATTTTCAGCAGTTTTATAATCTCTTGCAGTTACTTTTATCCTATATTTTGGGGCTCCTAAATAAGTAATTTCAACTTTTGCATCCTTATTATTGATCTCTCCTGAGAGTAGAGCTTCTTTAATATCTTCAATACCTTTTGGTTTTGTGGAAGTTAATGTTAATACTCCTGATACTTCTACTAATGGAATTTCAATATGATGTTTTGCAATTTCATATATTACATCTGCCCATTCTTTTTTTATTCCCATATCAGTTAATACTTTTGGTCCATTTATTACAGTAGCTTCTAATACAGCATAAATCTCTCCATATTGATCTTCTAAGGGTATAGCAATTTTATTAATAGCTTCTGATAATGGTATTTTAAGCTTATTGGCAATCTCTTCAAGGATTTTCTCAGATTTTTTAAATCTCTTCCACTGAATTAATTTTTCTTTTCTTTCTCTATCTGTTACTTTTTTTAATGATAAATCTATATGTCCTTTCTTTTCATCTACACGAATTACTTTTAATACTACTTTTTGTCCTTCTTTTATAAAATCTCTTATATTCCTAACCCAGACTGATGCGACTTCCCCTATTGGTATATATCCTATTTTATCAAATTCATCTAACTTTACATAAGCCCCATGATCATATATTTTTACAGGTGTAGCAACTACAAGTTCGCCCAATTCGGGGAATTCTCTTTTTTTAAATGGCAAATATTTCACCGTTAGACTTCTTTTATCTTTTCAGTTAGTATTTTTGCTTTTCCTCCTGTCGGTCTTACTAATTCCCTACCGCATATATTACATTTAACTACAATAGAAGCATGAGAAAATGTCACTTGTTCATTACCACAATCTGGGCATTCGATCTTTATAAATTTGGTTTTTGGCATTGGTGTTAAAACTTCTCTTTTTCTCAAAATGTTCACCTCATACAATTTCTAACTTCTTTAATCTTATTCCTTTTCTCTGATTTTGATAACCACAAACTTTACACTTAAGTTTAATACTTAACTTCTTAGTTGTTTTTGCAAATCTTTTCTGTACTGGTTTTCTTGAGCTTCCATATCCTTTCTTTTTTCTTGCATATCTTCTTGCTCCTTCAGCTAAAGCTCTTTCTTTTCCTTTTTTATATAATGTAACAGTATGAATAGTATGTGTTTTACATCTGGGGCAGTATGTATTTATTTCCTTTGGGACTTTCATATTATTCTGGCCTCCTCTCTATTGGAATAGCTACACCTCTTTTTATTAATACCTCTGCATTTTGTGATGGTAGTGAAACCACATCTTCTGCTTTATAGGGACCATAAGTCTTCCCATCTATTCCAATAAATGATGAAACATCTTGAAGAATTCTTACTAATATTCTTTTCGGACTTTCTGTCTTTTTTTCAAGTAATATTATGAATTCATCAAATATATCAATAGCTGATTCTATCGATTTTAGAACAATTTTTTCTTTTCTTATTTTTATTATTTTTTCTAATAATAATTTTACTCTTTTTATTTCAATTTCATTTAATTTTCTTAAACTTTCTTTATCTTCTTTCAATTTTTCTAAATAAATCTTCATTTCTTCTATAAAATTCTGAGGGATCTCTTGTAATTCTTTATTATTTTTCTCGTTTAACCAGATTTCAATTAATTTTTTATACATTAATGTGCCAACTCCGCAGCACCTTTACATAAAAGATAAATCCCCAAACTTTTTGGCACCTCTATTTCCATATCTTTTATTGGTCCAATTTCATAATCTTCTATTCTTATTTTTGGTATTTCTTTTACATATATTTTCATCTCTCCAGATTTAAATACGACAGAATCTTTCAGAGGATCAAATTTTTCCAAATCATTATATGATAATCTACAAACTTTTAGCCCTGTTTTTCCATGTAAACTATTTGGATATCTTATTAGTCTTTTTATATCAATAGTAACTCTTTCATCAATATTACATAGAATATCTTTAATAGCAATATTGATAATTTTAGTAATTTTCCCAATTCCTACCTTATTTAGTCCAATCCATGATGATGGATTAGACATTATACCCTCAAGAATCTTCTCCTTATTTCTTATTATAATTTCTGCACTTTTACCAATAATACTTTTTAATTCTTCTAATGTACATTTATTTATATATTCATAAAAAGCTCTTGCAATTCTCCCTCTCCATCCTGGATCCTTAGGATCTGGTCCTATTATCGAACCATTGCCTCCTATTTTAAGACCATGAAGTCTTGGTTCCAAACCTATTCCCTTTACATAATCTACAATTTCTCTTCTTCCATCATTACTTAATTTTTTAAAATTTTCAGATAATACATGAATATGATATCCTCTATGTCCTGAAAAACATATTTCTATATCTTCTATTTTTATTCCAAAATCAGGAATTAAATATTCATCAATTAGCTTAAATACCTCTTCTTTTGCCACATTAAGACAATTTTCACATATCCATGAAATTAGTTCTATTTTTTTCTGTCCACAATTTGGACAACTTTCAGGTGTTTGTCCAATTCCCTGAAAATTACAATTTAAACATTTCCATTTATCATGATTTACTTTACAATCAGTTGGTATATGATCAGCATCAACATCAAATATTAAATCAGCTCCTTCCCAACCCTTGCTATTCATATCAGTTGCATGAGGCTCCCTATAATATGCTGATGAATAGTATAAATGTAAAGGAGTATTTTTTTCTATATACTCTTTTAAAGTCTTTGGATTATTAAAGCTCATATGTCTTATCATTATATCATTTTCAAAAGGAATAATTGCAATTTCTCTTTTACTCAAATCCTTAATGAATAAATCTTCTTCATTCAAGTCCTTATAATATTTTTTAAATTCATACATTACTTCTTTTAAATTATCTCTATACATTTTTCTTTTTCCTCATTATTTTATAATATTGTAATGGATGCTTAATTTTTTTACAGATCTCATTAGGTTCTATACAAATTCCAAATGATTTAAGTACTTCACATTTTGGTGGAAGATACTTTGTTTTTGAACCTATCATTCCAGCAATATGTTGTATTTGATATCTTGCTTTATTTTCATCAAAATCTGCTACTTTTCTAAAATACTCTAGGATTTCCTCCACGCTCATTCCTATATTTAGTAAAAATGATGTTACTGTAAATCTGGCCATATGGGAAATCGCTTTACCACTTTCCATATCTTTAATTATATAAGAAATACAAGGTGGCAACTCTTCTTTTACTGGGGTACGAATTTCTTCATATTCTTCTTTTATTTCTCTCTTTTTTATTTTACTCTCAAATATTTCTGCTTTACATAGAAGTTGTTCTGGTAATTTCAATCTCTTAATTTCTTCTTCTTCTGATTTTTTTATTATTTTATTTTTTACAGCCTCTGAAATTAATCTTGCAATTTTTGTTTTTTTCAAATATATTTTTCCATTATCTAAATATGAATTTATGAGCTTCCATTCTTTAGCTTGAAATCTTGGGGATATTTCAAGAAATTGTTCAATTGGAATTATAAAATTATCTTTAATTATTTCTAAATTCCAATCAAAACTATCTTTTGCAATTTCTATTATCTTATGATCATCTTCCATAGCAAGCATTTCATAATATAATTTTTGTTCACTATTCGCAAATCTTCTTATAAGCCATGAATTTTTAAGTCCATATATTAATGCAAGAGCAACAGCATATGATAATATTTCTTTTTCAGGATCATACAAGTCTATCTTAATTAACTTACCTTCTACAGCAAATTTAATTCTTTCTAAAGCTCTTTCTACAATATCACTATATTTATCTGTAAAATCATTTATACTTAGATTTAAGCTTTCTATATATTCTGAGGCTTTTTTTAAAAATGGATACTTTGCTAAATCTTCTTTTGTAAGCATCTAAAATTAAAAAGTAATAAAAAGTATTAAGATTTTCGGATTACTCTGCTTCCATTCTTGGAGCTAGATAATATGTTATTTTTCCACCAGTCAAAAGACCAAAATCCATTCTTAAGGGCATATCTGTTGAGAACATTATTATGCATACATCAGATAAATCTGCTGCCGACATCATTTTTTTCAAGTATGATAAAGTATATAATGCATGTGCACTTTCCTTCAATTCAATTGAAAGAAGTTCTCCACTATCTTTAGTTATTTCTACTTCTACTTCTCCTCTATCTCCACTTGCACTTATTCTTAAAATTTCATCTTCAGCAGAAATTTTTGCAAAATCACTTACAACTTCAGCATCTTTTATAGCATCTTCAAGTGCTGAAGCTAATAATTTCACAGTTGCAGAGAATGTTATATTTGGGATTGATAGTTCTTCTTTTCCTATATCTAATAATGGCATTGAGAATGTTCTTGTAAATTTTCCTTTAAATTTAATTTTTAATCTTGCCTCATTTTCTCCTTTTTCTAATTCTAATTTATCACTTGAAGATGCTCTTTTCATTATTTTCTTAAAATCATCAAAATTCACACCAATGAATTCTTCTTTCGTACATTCATAGTATTCAAATGCAGATTTTGGTATATCTAGGTCTATCATTGCTATTCTTGAAGGATCCATGGCTCTTAATTTTATTCCATCTGAATTTGCTACAAACACTCCTTCTTCTACCAAAGCACATATTGATTCTATTATGTCCTTCCAAATTTTACTATCTGGAAATACAGCTTTAAACATAAATATCCCTATATTATAAATAGACTAATTCAATTTATTTATTTTCTTTTTTATGATAAAAACCTACTATATAGAAATAATTTTCAGATATATTATCATAATTTTATAAAATCATTTAAAGTCCCGACTTTAGTCCTATGATAACTTACTCGTATTCTCGCCATGTATGTCCACATTTTGTACATCGATAAAATCTAGTTGGAGGCTCATCAGCTCTTCTTGTTTGCATCATCCAGTAATATGCTTCTTTATTACCACATTTACTACATTCTGCTTTTGTCTTAGGAAGTATTTTTTCTTCAGAGGAATCAGATTGTTTAATTATCAAGGTCTCTTTTGATGTAGTAATTTTTTCAATTATTTTCTCTTCAATATTACAAGCATTTTTTATATATCCGCATCTTCTACATACGAGTACATTTTTCTTCTTATCGAATACCAGCAGGTTTCTACAATATGGGCAAAATTCCAATATTATCCCCTTCAGAAAATCAAAAAATTCAATAATTTTAGCTTATCGGTTTTAACCATTTTTTAATTCCTTCTATTATTACCTTAGCAGAATCAATATTTCTTTTACATATTCTCATAATAGGTAAATCACTTTTATCTCCAAAGATTTTTCTTATATTTTCAGTAAAATAAAATCCACGAATTTCATAATAATATCCTTCTTTCATCAACCATGAAATTAATTCATCATAACTTTTAATCCCCCTCTTTATACATATTCCATTTATCCAACAACCTCTAAATATTATAGCAATAATTATATTGTGATTTATACAATCTACAAAGGCTACTCTTGTCTCTTTCTTCAATTTCTTCCACCATAATATAAATGTTCAACTCAGATAAATTATCCTCTGGAAAGTTATATTTGATCTTCATATAAAAAGTAATATCTTAAAATTTAAAATCTTCACTATAATTTAAATAGACCTTTTAATTTCTCTTGTAATTCTTTTGTTTCTTCTTCAATTTTTTGTATAGCATTAATTAAAGCATCCTTTGGATTTTCTTCTCCATCTGTATGTATTACTAATCTAATTCCACCAGTAATTGGATGTAATACCCTATAGCCTGCTAATTTTACATGTTTATCTTTCATTAAGTAGCTTCTCAATAGATTACCAATTGTATGATCTTCTTTTTCAAATTCTAATTCAAGTAATTTATCATCGTATTTAATTACTTTTATAGTCATGTTTTTTCCTCTCTTATTAAGTAATATAATGATATCTTTTTATTTACAAATATTTTATCTTTACTACAGTATAATCTTCCTCTCTTTAATATCAATTCATGACCACATTTTGGGCATGTAGAATATATTACTCCAAGCTCTTTTTCCGCAATATTTAATTGATATGGTGGCCACGATGTTATTACTTTTGCTAATATCCAATCGCCTATGCCAATTGAATTAAATATTGAACGTACAATTCTTTTTGATATTTGAGATATATGAAGCACTCCAGTCATTGGTCTTTTTAGATCTCCTTTATTTCTTATTCTTACTATGTCTACTGTTGCGAAATCATCTTTTACAAAGCTAACAATAATTCCTTCAATAATATCTCCACATTCTGGAATTATTGGTTTTGATATTGGTTTTACAGATATTTTCTTTTCCTTTTCATCTATTATTAAATTTCCTAGGCTTAGGGAAAATATTTTTCCTTTATCTATATATACTCCACTTCCAGGTATATATTCTTCTTCTACTCCTACTTCCTCACCAGGAATTACTATACGATGACTCATAATCCCTTCCTCGATATCTTATAAAGATCTGCTCTAAATGTATAGAACTTCTTTTTATGAAATTGATAGGTGTGGGGTAATTTTATTTTTAACGGAACAATTTCTTCAATTTTTGCATTATTATCATTAATAAACTTAATCATAAATTTTCTTATTTTCTCTCCTCCTTTATGTAATGAATATATTTTCGGCGCTATTCTAAGTCCAGCAATTATAAATATCCTATCCGCACCTCTTCTTCTTACACCAAAAGGTGGATTCTGAATGACAATATCTCCTTTTATTTCAATATTTCTTACATCTCCAACAATGAAATCTATTTTATCTAATACTCTAAGTTCATAAGCATTTTCTCTAGCATACTTTATTGCTTTTTTATCTATATCTACTCCAATAACATATTTTGCACTTAATAATGCAGCACCTATACTAAGAATTCCTGTACCACATCCAAGATCAATAACTATCTTATTTGATATATCCTTATGACGAAAATTAATATACCATAATATATCAGCAGCTATTGATGCTGGAAGCTTATATTGTTCTAATGATAATATAGGAGATTCAAACGATTTTATTTTTTCTAATTCTATTTCTAATTCTGTTTTAGAGGAAATCAATTCTTTAACACCTTTATAAGCTCATAAGCCTCTTCTATGTTCAATATAGGTTTTTTGAAATTATCTCTATTATCAATGGAAATTCTTGGACAACCAGTCACTATAAATACATCAATATATGTAAAGGAGGAAATCTCATCCCAATTAACATTATCAGAGATCAATAATGTAACTTTTTTCCCTTTCTCTTCTAATTTATATTTTAAATCTAATGCAATTTTTTCATCAAATTGGCCTCTTCTACTTACTAATATTATCCCAAAGTTTTTTACATTTTTTGCATTATGAATCGCCCACCATCTTTGAGCCATTACTCTTTTCTTAAGTTTCTCAATATCTCTTATTTCATTTCTATAAGGATCTGCTATGAATATTGGTTTATCTATTACCATAGCAATTCCAAGAGCATGAAAATCTCCTCCTCCTAAATATAGTACCACATCTACTTTTTCAGAAATTCTTAAAGCTCCATCAATTTTACATCCAAGAACTAATCCCTTGCTTTTCTCATCAATTATTACTTCTAATCCATGAGAGTTGATTATTCTTGAGAAAGCCTCTATATTCTTTAAGTGCTGATAATTTGTTACCAATCCTATTTTCTTGAATCCCCTTTCATATAAAAATTTAGTAGCTTTCTCAGCCAATTCCTCTATGCTTCCTAAGTAATTAGCTGTAATATATACTGTAGGAATTTCTTCTTTTTCTACGAATTTATCATGTCCTATATGAATAAGCAAATCAAAATTATACTCTTTACCAATATAATCTGCTATATAGCAACTACCATAACATGGGTCTGTAGAAAATACTATTAAAACATCTTTTAATGAAAGATATTCTAATATTTTAGAAGCATATGGTTTTAATCCATCTGGTAATTGAATTAATACTTTTTTTGCATTCCTATTAGTAATTTCCTCTAATATCTTCTCTATGTCAATATCATAAGGAATATCAAGCTCATTTATTTTCATAAGTTATTCATAAATTAAAATAAAAATCATTCTAATATTCTTGATGGCATAGGAAGTTTAGAACTTGCTCTTCTTAATGCTTCCTTTGCAACTTCTACTTTGTCCTCTGGCACATAAACCTCTATAATTGGCTGAAATGGTTTTACTCTAGCAGCTCTACTTACAGGTTTACCAAATGCTTTTCTCATACCATCTTGAAGTCTATCAGCACCAGCAAAAGCCATCATTTTATTTTCACGTAATATATGATGAGGAAATACTCTTATTCGCATATAATAGTTATTCTCTCCTATTTTTGCACTTAAGTACTTTGTTGTTATAATTCTTGCAGCCTCAAGTGCATTATGTCTAATCTGTCCAGCCTCTAGAGGTACTAAAGTTAATTTCTTATTAAAGTTACCTTTTGGGTTTCCATATTCAAATCTTGTAATCTTGGGTTGTGGTATTGATTTTATATATTCCAATCTAGTATATGGAGGAGTATCAAAATACCTATAACAATGTGCAGGTCTTTCAGGCATATTTGTCCCCAAAGTTTATGAATCAGTTAAATATTTTAGTCTTTCTATTTAATGAGTGATTTCTATTACAACAATTTCTTCAAATAAAAATTTTCTATTCATAACTATCTTACCTTTAAGTCCCATTTTATTTATTAAATTTAGAGACTCTTCTATATCATTAATTGTAGATTGAATAAAAAGAGCTTTACCTTCTTTTTTAAGGAATTTACCAACATTTATTATAAATTTATCGATAATTTCTCTTCCTTTTTTACCACCAGTCCACGAGATATCCATAGGTTCTTCTTCCCATAGATAAGGAGGATTCATTGTTATTAAATCAAATTTTACTTTTCCCAATGGACTAAACAAATCACCAACTATAGCATTTAATTTATCATAGACTAAATTTATTTTAAAATTTTCACATGTATTTTTTATTGCAATCGGATTAATATCTATAGATGTAACTGATTTCACTCTATTAGCAATACATAGACCAACTATTCCAGTTCCACAACATAAATCTAAAACATCTCCTGAAGCTATTGGCATTACTGCATCTATTAATAAATATGAATCTTCTGCAGGCTCATAAACTCCTGGAAAAATAATTATTCTCTTTCCCATGAACTTTATTTCTTTCACTTTCTCTCTTTTATAATATTACATAAATAAATAAATTCTTCTGGTTTAATTTCAAATACTCTCTTTTCTAATAACTCTTTATCTATCATATTTAGCAATTCATTATAATTCATTTTATTAATCTTACAATATGTATCAAGTGCTACCTTTAATTTTCTTCTTCTTTGTGAAAATAATATTTTTAATATATCCTCTAAATTATTCCAATCTACATTATGCTTCTTCTTTCTTATCTTAACTACTGTAGTGAAAACTTTTGGTTTTGGATAAAAGCAATCTGGTGGGAAGTCTCCTACTTTTTCTATATCTGCCATTAGACTCATAGCTACACTTAATCTTGAATAATCTTTATCTCCTGCTTTTGCTAATAGTCTATTAGCAACTTCTTTTTGATATGTTAACACAGCTAATTTAAAATCAACTTCAGAAAGAATTTTGAATGTAATTGGTGTAGAAATGGAAAAAGGTAAATTTGATACGATCTTATCCACAGTAGGGAGATTAATCTTTAATGCATCCCCTTCTATTATTTCAATATTCCTCTCTTTTTCTAATATTTTTAATAATACTTTAATAGCATTTTTATCCTTCTCTATAACGATGACTTTTCCTGCTAATTTCGAAAGTCTAAGAGTTAATGTTCCAATTCCTGCTCCTATCTCAAGTATAACTTCATTAGGTTTAATTTCTGCTGCTTTTATAATACTATTTATCATTTCTTTATTTATTATATAATTTTGACCCAATCTTCGCTTTGGTTTTATATCATATTCTCTTATTATCTTTAAAGTCCATTTTAATAAATCCTCTTCCAATATTTTTTCCCTTCTAGTAAAAATACTCTTTATTTTGTTATATGTGGTTTTGTAAAAATATAATATTTATCTTCATTTTTTAATTCCATTATAATCCTTTTTACTATCATTTTTTTAGGGTCTAGTATATGTAATCTTTTTTGAATATCCTCAAAACTTGAAAAAGGTGTTTTCTTTCTTTCTTCTATTATTTGCCACATAAGTTTTTTACCAACACCTGGAAGTAATTCTAATGAATGCATTCTTGTAGTCAAAGGTCCAGCATTATTAAAAAAAGCTACAAATCTCTCTTCATTTTTACTTACAATGATTTCTACAATATTTTCTAATTCTTCTTTTGCTGTTTGAGTAAGTTCTTCATACGTTATTCTCCTTTTTACATGGGCAATTTTAATTCTTTCATGTTTTCCAATAGCAACACGTTCTCCAATTGAAAAATTCATTCCAGGGAGAGGAACCAATTCTAGTAAAGTAAAATAATACTCTCCAATAGCTTGAAGTATGGGCTCTCTTTTGTAAAAAGGCTGGGCTCCTCTTAATTGCCCATATGGCAGATAGTCTAAAACATAAGCATATTCTTCATAGCGTTTTGTACTTTCATCAGTCATTTTATTCCCTCATAAAAATAAATTTAAATTTAAAAAAATAAGTCTATAGTATTTATTAAAATTATTGTCTAAAAGAATTAATTATAGATAATATCTTTTCCAATTCAGAAGGTAGAAAAACTCTATTCTCTGCAGATAATATCGTCCTAAGCTCATCAATGGTCTTTGGCATTATATTTACTATTTGAGCAGCAACTATTGATGATATTCCCTCTATTTCTAATTTTTTCATAAGTTCTTCTGCTTTATTTGCATCTAGCTTAGATAATTTAGTAACATAATCATAGGCAACTTTTTGTAGATAATTTAATCCTCCTTCTTTCTCTCTTTCTTCAAGTAATTTTTTAACTTGAGGAAATGTAAGAATTTTTTCTTTTATTATTTCTTTTGGCATCTATTTTCCCTCTACTTCTAAAGGAACAATATGTTCAGGTCTAGCTATAATTGTTTTTTCATAATCTCCCATAAGAACCTTTATGACATATGCTCTTCCTCTTTTTCCCATAATAATTCCAGTTTTTCCATGGAATCTCCTATGAGGCATTCCCTTTACAAATGAAGGGTCTATTTTAATAACAACTTTTTCTCCTTCTTTATATTCTCTTAAAATCCTAGTAATTGGATTCCACTTTTCTCTTATTCTTTTTCTAAGTAACTTTCTCGTTCTATTTCTATAACCCAAAGAATGTTTCATTTTATATATCCTCCTTTACAGATATTACATCAAGTTCAATACATTTTGCATCTGCACCTAAAACTTCAGCTATACTTGGTTTTGTTCTTCCTCCATCTCCTGATACCAACTCCTTCACATAAAGCCCTCCCTGACACCTTACTATTAGTTCTATCATTCTCTCACCTATTTTCTTAGTTTTAATCTCATATACTTTTTTCTTTCTTAATTTATCAGCCCTACGATGTAACACTCTAGTTGGAGTATATTGATTAATAGTACACTCATTAAAACTTTTCTCTATTTTTTCAAGGTCTTCTTCAATTACCTCCCTACTTACCTCAACTAAAACTCTATAAGTTTTTTCAGCTATTTTAGCTTTCTCTTTAAGCTTTCTTACTGTGTTTTTATCTGAATATGTTAATCCAAGTACTTCTATCATCCCATTAGCATTTTTATTGATCTCTTTTTCTAGCAATTCTAAATTTAATTTTCTTATTACAGGTTCTTTTACTTCGATCACAAATGGTCTTCCATTGCCTAAGACTGTAGCATCTACATCTTCTCTTCCTGCACCGTGGAATTTTGCAGTTTTACCTTTTGTTGCTTTTAATATAGGCTCAGCAATGAGCTCCTCAACTGAAGTAGGATACATTTTTCCTGTCCAATTACATCTTTCACATCCTCTTCCTCTACATCTACTACAATACCATTTTGATTGAGGTATTCCTCTTACAAGTTTTCTATATCTACCAAATATGTAAATTGGCATAGGCTTAATAGATACATTGAATACTGGTAATTCAACAATAATTACAATGTCTGGATTTTTGAAATTAACACTCTTATTAGTGATTTTCGATATTATCTTTCCAATTTCTCTACTACATTCCATACGTATGGACTCTCCAAATTCTATTCCAAATTCAGAACGAATTTTATCTTCTCTTTCAACTACATCACCTGAAATTCTTACACCAACAAGAAATGTATCATATTCGTATTCGCTAATTCTTTTTATAATTCCCTTTGCATATTCTTCTAGTCTACTCATGAAATTTTCACAAATATAACATTTGAAATCTTCTATTTGCAATCCAATTATCTTATTGGCAGGTTGAAAAGCTCCATTAATAGCTAAAATCTTAAGATTTTCTTCATTTCCTTTTATAAAATCTAAATGTCCTTCTAAAGCCAAAACAAGTTTTATTGCATATCCTCTTTCTTTATTTGTTATTCCTTTCAGTAAACCACCAAATTGCCTTCCTAGGCAATTATCACAAAGAGGATACTTTGAAAGTATTTCCTTTGCTTTTTCGATTATCATTATAATTCACCTTTATCTATCTTATTATTTATTATAACTACTAATTGATCAGGATAAAGATCAGTTTTTCCAATCTTAAAAGGTACAAAATTTTTAAGTAATATGCATAAATTTTCAATTTTTGGATAACCAAAAATTATAGAAAAATTTTCTCCTAATTTTTCAGTCTTTCCATAAGTAGATGAATAAAAAAATTTAGGTGATGGTAAGTTATTTAAAAAGTCTTCAACAATAATTTTTCTTGCAATAACTCCAGGAAGAATTCTACTTTCTTTTTTACTATCGATTCTTAGTAATCCTGATTTTAATATTCCAAGAATTGATTTCTCATCTGGCCTCACGTTCTTCATACTTTTTCCTTCAAAGATTATACATACTTTATTATCAAAGATTATGTATGTACAAACATCTTTTCTCAAGTTATGAGAAAGCATCATAGCCCCTACTATAAATCTTGTTATAATTCCTATTTCATCATAATTTATAAATTTAGAGGAAGTTAAAAGAAAAAATCTTCTCAATATTATATCATCCAATTTTGAATATTCTTTTCATTCCTTTCTGTTTTTTAATTATTTGTTTTATGTACTTTTTACTAATTTTATATTGATCAAGTAATTCTCTTACATCTTTTGTGGTAGTTCCAGAACCTCTTGCAATTCTTCTTATTCTAGATCCGTCTATGATATTTGGATCGAGCAATTCTTCCTCAGTCATCGATTGCATTATTACCATCCATTTCTTTAACTTATCCTCAGTAACATTCATTGCTTCTTTTGATATGCTTAATCCCATACCTGGAATAGATTGAAGAATTTTTCCTAAAGGTCCTAATTTTTTAATTGCCTGTAATTGTAAATAAAGATCTTTCAATGTGAACCTACCTGATGCTATAGATGTCATTAATTCCTTTTCAGTTTTTTCTATAGATTTAAATTTCTCAATAAGATTTTCAATATCTCCCATTCCTAATAATCTTCCAACAAATCTTCTTGGATTAAATACTTCAATATCTTCAATGTATTCTCCTGTGCCTATGAATTTTATTTTTGCTCCTGTTGATGCTACTGCTGATATTGCTCCTCCGCCTTTTGCCGATCCATCAAGTTTTGTTAGAAATATTGAACCTATTTTAGTTGCTTTATTAAAAGCCTCAGCATGTTGAGCTGCTTGCTGTCCTATAGTAGCATCTAACACAAGCATTATTTCATCAGGTTTTATAGCCTCACTTATTTGGCGCATTTCATCAATAAGAGTAGTTTCATTTTTATGTCTTCCTGCAGTATCGATTATTATAATTTCTATTCCTTTTTCCTTAAAGGTCTTTACACCATTCATAGCTATTTTTATAACATCCTTTTCATCTTTCTCTCCATAGAATGGAACATTAATTTTTTCAGATAATTGTTTTAATTGATCGTAAGCTCCTGCTCTAAAATTATCTGCACAAATAAGTCCAGTAGAATATCCTTGATTTTTAAAAAACCAAGCAAGCTTTGCTGCACTTGTTGTCTTTCCAGATCCTTGAATACCTATAAGCATTATTACATTTGTTTTATTTTTATCATACTTTATCGGTTCTACTTTTTCTCCTCCTAATAGCGATACTAGTTCATCATAAACTACTTTTATTGCTAATTCCCTTCTTGTAATTCCTGGTGGTAATTCTGCCTCAAGAATTTTCTTTTCTATCTTTTTTGATAACTCAAGCACAAGTCTTACATTTACATCAGCTTGAATTAATGCTCTTTGGAGATCTCTTATAAGTTCCTTAATGACTTTTTCATCTACTATTGGCGCTCTAATAATTTTCTTTATAGCAGTACTGATAGATGTTGCAAGATTTTCAAGCACTATGATTACACCATGATGTTATAAAGTCATTTTACTCTCATTATGTATTTTTTATTTAATATCTCCCAATATTCTATTTCTGTACCAGGTGATAACTTTGAAAGGATTTCTTCATCCTTTGGTTTTGGCACTTCAAAAGTCTCATATGTTTGTAAATCCATTATTTGAACTGTATCTTGCAAAAGTGCTAATACTTGTCCTGTTTTTTTCTCTATTATTGGTACTTCAACTTTTTGATCTGTAGGCGCAACTATACTCCTTTTCACACCATCAAATAAACCTATTGCAGTTACCCTTGCTTTAGCTGAACCATGTTTTCCTGTTTTTGATTTTTCTATTGATACTACTCTACACGGTGTATTATCTATAATTACAAAACTTCCTTCTTTAAGATCTCCTAATTCTACAGGTTTTGTAGACATAATATCCCCAGAAAAAATATAAAAAATAAATTAAATAAATTTTGGTATTACCAACTTTCTCCTCTTTTCTGTTTTAATTTTTCAACTAATTCTTTTACAACTCCTACTGCTGCAGAAGCATCTCTTGGACGAGCATCAGCACCTATAGATTGTGCCCATTCTGGAGTTACAGGTCCTCCACCAACAACAACTACTATTTTATCTCTAATACCTGCCTCTTTTAACATATCAATTACTTTCTTCATTCCTGGCATTGTTGTACTCATTAATGCAGACATTCCTAAAACATCTGCTTTTACTTCTTTTATAGTGTCAATAAATTTTTGAAGTGGAACATCTCTTCCAAGATCTATAACTTCAAAACCTGCTGCACTTAGCATTATTTTCACTAAGTTTTTACCAATATCATGAATATCTCCTTCAACTACACCTAAAACTACCTTAGCCGGTACTTTAGTTGTTTCCACTTTCATGTAAGGTTTTAATACTTCAATAGCATTAGTTAAAGCATTAGCAGCTAATAATACTTCTGGAACAAATATTTTCTTTTCTTCATACATTTTACTTACTATTTCCATAGCCTCTCCGCCATATTTAGTTATCATTTCATATGCATCTAATCCTATTGATATGCTCTCTTTAGCCCATTTAACAGCTGCTTCTTCATCACCATTTACTATAGCTTCTTTAAATTTACTTATTACTTCTTCTTTTGTTACCATAATTCTCACCTCATACATATATCATACATTTTGTTGCTTCCACTAATGCTCTAAAGTTCTCTGTTGGAGTTCTTGGAGGAATTCCACATGATGGCATAACAACATCAACTCCTTGACCTATAGCATCAATTACTGCTTTTCTTACTGTTTCTGGTTTTCCAAATAATAGTGCACTTATTGTTGGTACTCCTCCTGCAACTGCAACTCTATTTCCTAAGACTTGCTTAGCAAATGCAATATTTACTTGTGCATCAACTGAGAAAGCATCAATTTCTGTATCTGGGATGTATGGTAAATATGCTGTTGCATTTCCACATATATGTAGAACAATAGGCGCACCTAGTCTCCTTGATATACTTCTATATACTGGAACTAATACTTCCTTAAAGAATTGTGGTGATATGATGTCTGATGTGGCTGAAGGATCGGCTATACAAATTATATCAGCACCACTTCTAAGAGCTTCTTTGCTATCTTCAACATTAACATCAGCAATCATCATTAATACTTCTTTTATTTGTTCTATTGGTTTTTTCTTTGTCCACATAAGGAACTTCTCTATTCCAAATATATGTCCAGCTACAGTAAATGGACCAGTAACCTGATTTGTAATAGGCAAGTAATCTCCGTATTCTCTTCTTAATTTTTCTTCTACTTTATGCTTTATTGGGAATCTACCCTTTTCAATAATTCTTTCTGGTACTTTGAACTCACTTATATCATTAAATACATGAGTTTCAACACTAGGATGTCTATCAATTCTTCCCCAGTTTATCTTACAGCCAAATGCCTCAGCTTCAACACATAAATCAAATGGAAGTTTAAAACCTTCAAGTCCTATTATTGTCCAAGCTGCTTCTGCAAGTCTATAAGCAAGCTCAACATCTTTATGTGCCTCAGGGAATGGTGCATTTACTGCAAGCATTTGTTCAACTGTAGCTGTTGTGAGTGTATCACAACAAGAAATTCTATCTGCTTTATGTTTATTTCCTGTTAAGCAAAGTAAAGCACGTTTCTTTGGTGTCATTTCTACCATATAATCACCATACTAAAAAATATCCTCTAAATATATATCTTTATTCTCAGATTTAGTATTCAATATAATTCATGATTATACATTAATTTTTATATAATAATGTCCTCTATTACTATCTTATGACAAAATTACGCACTATAATAGTTCATAAACGAAAATCACTAGAAGCTGAAAGATTAAGTAAAGATATAGGTAAGTATTTAGAGTCTAATCATATTTCTGTAGAATATATAGATTTAGATAAATTTGATAGAATTGATAGGAATATTGCTGATTTGGTCATAGTAATTGGTGGAGATGGCACATTAATTAGAACAATACATAAAGTGGAAGAAGTACCCATATTAGGAATAAAATTTGGTGCTATTGGTTTCTTATGTGAAACCACACCAGAAAATGCAAAAAATACAATTGATAAGATTCTAGCTGGTAATTATTATTTAGATAAAAGAACATTATTAAGTGTAGAATATTTAGATAAGAATTATATTGTAGTAAATGAAACTTTAATAACAGCATCAAAGACATCAAAAATTATTTCTTTTTCAATTTTCAAGAATGAAAAATTGGTTTATAATGGAAAAGCGGATGGTTTGATAGTATCAACTGTTACTGGCTCAACAGCGTATGCTTTTTCAGCTGGAGGATGTATAATTGATCCTGAACTAGATGTAATAGAATTAGTAATGATATGTCCTCTATCTATAATAACTCGTCCTTTCATTTTTCCTGGCTCTTGTAAACTTAAAATATTATTACAAAAAAATGATTATGATGGTTTACTTATAATTGATGGAGATGAAGTTTGTAAAATTAGTTATGATGCACCAATAAAAATTGAAAAGTCTAATAGATTTGCTTTATTCATAAGGACTGAGCCTTTTGATTTCTATAAGAGAATAAAAGAAAAAATAATCTTATCAATGGAGAAATAAATAATGAGCTCTATTAAGAAGCATATTTTTGTTTTAGACACCTCGGCAATATTATATGGATTTAATCCACAAATTGTAGAAGGAGAACATTACATTACACCTAAAACACTTTCTGAAGTTCATGATGAAAAGTTAAAAATGATTTTAGAAATTTCTATATCATTAGGAAAATTAAAGATAAGATCTCCTAAACATGAAACTATAGAGTTTATTAAAAATAAAGCAACTAAAAGCGGAGATCTTATTTCTCTTTCTGAAACAGATTTAGAAATTTTAGCTCTTGCTTATGAGCTTAAAAGTGAAGGATTAAATCCATTAGTTATTAGTGATGATTATAGTGTACAAAATTTATGTACGTTATTATCATTATCTTTTAAACCTGTAATAACTGAGGGCATATCACAACGATTTTTATGGATTATCTACTGTCCAGCATGTGGTAAAACATATAGCGCCTCTGAAGAAATTACTAATTGTAAAGTTTGTGGACATGCTTTAAAAAGAAAAGTCTATAAAAAAGAAAGTATTTAAATATTAAGAATTATCCTATTCCAACAATCCTTACAATAGTCTTCCCCTTTATAATAGAGTTCTATAGGTGAATTAGAATAATACATCACACAATTGATCTTATTACAGTGTGGCAAAGAAAGAGTATGCCCAAACTCATGTAATAATACTTTTGAAAATTGTTTTATAAAAAATTCTTCCCCCATTTTAGTGTATTCATAAATTTCTGATATATCATCCCAGAAACTAGGATCAATTCTTGCTGAAGATATTATTCCTATTCCCTTTGTTGCTAGTCCAAAAATATAATTAGTTCCATAGGTATAAATATCTGAAGAAGTTATTATTATAACAATAGAATTTTCATCTTTAAATTTCATTCCTTTTTCTAGTATTAGATCTGCAAGATATTGTCTAAATCCTTTAAAATTAATTCTATAGTGAATATCTTCTAAAGAAATTACTTCACTTAATATATTCACATTTAAATATTTAGAAAATTTTCTTGAATAACAATCCTTTGCAATTTCTAATAATTTTTCACTAGTTTCCTCAGTTGCTATAACGTTTATTTTCCTCAATTATCTCTCACCTTTATGAACTTTGCTATAAAAAATCCAGGCATTTCTAATACATCAGGATTAAATCTTTGAACTTTACTAAATCCAAATCCTCCTTCTCCGACTTTTATTGATTGTTCTTCTAATTCAAGTCCAAGATTTTCTAAAGCATACTCTACTATTTTTTCATTTTCTTCTAAGGAAATAGTACATGTAGAATAAACAATAATCCCTTCTTTTTTAACAATTTTACTTGCTACTTTCATGAATTGTTTTTGATATTCAGCACATCCTAATACTTTTTTATATGTTGATTCTTCATAGAGTTTTGGTCTGACTCCTAAAGCAGAACATGGAGGATCAACCAATACTTTATCTGCTTTTAATGTAGGGAAGTCTACATCTATATATCTTGAATCATGGCATATGGGTATAACACTTTTAACTCCAAGTCTATTTATCTCTAAAATCATTGAATTAATTCTGTCTCTTGAAATATCAAAAGCATAGATTTTTCCACAATCTTCTATTATTTGTGCTATATGTAATGTTTTTCCACCAGGTGCTGCACACATGTCTACAATAACATCTCCTTTTCTTGGCTCAAGTACTTTTGAAGTAATCATTGCTGGTATATTTTGTTCTCTAATTAACCCTTTTTCATATAATTGTGTTTCTCTAAAAGGTGGTAGTTTGTATAAAGATTCCTTTACATCTACAGCTATCCCATATCTTTTTGATTTATCTATCTTAGGTGGTATTAATGCTGTACCTCTTCCAACAAGATGGCCTTTAGGATCTTCAATTCTTACATAATCCCCTATTTTGTATTTTTCAGTCCTTAATATTCCTGGAGCATAAAGTTTACTTCCAAGCATAACACTTTCAGCAGCTCCTTTTTTTGCAACAATTAATTTCCCCAGTCTCTCTAATTTATATGGTCCTTTTACTTCTATTAGTATTGCTTCCTCAATAATTGGAGATTTTTTACATTCTATGCCCATTTCTTCTAATTCTTTCATTACTTTTTCAACATCTGCTTTTAATGTATTTACTCTTATCGAGTACTCTTTTGGCGGTCTTGATAATGCTTTTAATATAGAATGTATTCTCCCACCGTATATTGAGGCTAATGCACTGAATAGTTCTCCTTCATAATGTAGTTCTTCCCCCATCTTAAGCACCATAATGAAACTCATAATAACTCATTTTTTATGAGGTAATATTACTTATATTATATATATAAGTAATATAATATATAGAATATATTTTTGTAGTTCGTTAAACTTATTTAAATGTTAAATTAATATCCATATATGCCTATTGGAATAATAGTGAGAAAAGAGGAGAATATTGATCTTTATAATTTAATTAATAAGATTAAGAATAATATAGAAGGAAAAAATTATGGAGTCATCATTACATTCACTGGTATAGTAAGACCTAAAACTCTAGATGGTAAAAAAGTAGAAAAACTTGAATATGAAATATTTGAGGAGTATGCAAAAAAGGCTGTTAATGAAATAGCTGAGAGTATCTCTAAAATAAATGGTGTAATAGATGTAATTATTTGTCATAAATATGGTATATTTCTACCAGGAGAAGAAGTTCTCTATATTGTTATTGCAGCAGAAAGAAGTGAGATTGCTATTGAAGCTATGAAAATTGCATTAAATAAAGCCAAACATGAAATACCAATATGGAAGAAAGAATATACATCAGAAGGTGCATATTGGATTCAATAACCTTTTTCTTACTAATTTTAATTTTAAAATCATATAATAATTTATATAATATTTTTTCTACTTTAAATATGTGGGTAAATGTTTAATTTGTAATAATTCTTCTTCTTTTATCTCTAATGCCATCTCTGTATGTTTAAATTGCATAAGAAAAAAACCAGAAGAAGCCTTAAGAATTGTTTATCCAACCCATAAAATTTCCAGAGCTAATTTTGGTCTCCCACCAGAACCTCCAAGAAATCCAAATGGACTAATATGTAAAAGATGTGCTAATAATTGTTCTATAGGAAATGGAGAAATTGGTTATTGTGGTTTGGTTAAAAATATAGATAATAAATTAATATATCTTGGTGGCACATCAGATAAAGGAATATTAGAATGGTACTACGATCCTATTCCAACTAATTGTGTAGCTTCTTGGTTTTGTCCTGGATGTACTGGAATAGGTTACCCTAAGTACTCTTATACAAATGGTCCTGAATTTGGATACTATAATTTAGCAGTATTCTATGGCTCATGTAGTTTCGATTGTCTTTTTTGTCAAAATTGGCATTTCAGAAACTTATCAAAGAAATTATATCCATATATAAGTGCTAAGGAATTAGCAATGAAAGCATTACAAAGTAAAGTATCTTGTATATGTTATTTCGGAGGAGATCCTTCTACACAAATGCCACATTGTATTGAAACTAGTAGAATTACATTAGAAGAAAGCTCAAATAGAATTCTGAGAATATGTTGGGAAACAAATGGTAATTTTTCTAGAGATTTTGCTCTTATTGCATGTAAGTATGCATTAGAGAGTGGTGGAAATATAAAATTCGATATAAAAGCCTGGGATGAAAATCTTAATAAAATATTATGTGGCATTTCAAATAAAGCTGCCTTAGAGAATCTTAAACTATTAGGATCATTTTATAATAAAAGACCCGAAGTGCCTCTGATCTCAGTGAGTACATTATTGATTCCAGGATATATTGATGTTGAAGAAGTTGAAAATATTGCAAAATTTATCAGCTCAATTAATCCATCAATTCCTTATACTTTACTTGCTTTTTATGGTTGCTATATGATGAAAGATCTTCCAAGGACAAGTTGGTCTTTAGCTATTAAGTGTAAAGAAGTTGCATCAAAATATCTTGAAAATGTCATGATAGGTAATACAAGTCTATTGATATAATTCTATAGTCTTAATGATAAAATATAAAGCGCCGGGGAAGGGATTCGAACCCTTATACCCCAAAGGGGAACCGGCTTTCTCATTTTGAATTCGAGGCCGGCGCTTTACCACTCAGCCACCCCGGCTAATAGAATAATTTTATTTTAGACCTAATAAATTTATTTAACTGACCTCCTCTCTACTCTAAAGGGCGAAGGTTTCCCTCATCTATTCGGGCTTACATCTGTCATTTGAAGGGCACTTAGGGGGATCAGAGCTTCCATTATATCTCTATCAGCTTTAAGTCCGTTTAAGACACTTTATTTTTCTGTAGTTGTTCTCAATAATCTCTAAGTCACATCTTGGGCATGTGATCAATTACTTTAATTATCAAATATCCAATACAAAAAAAGCCTCCCATTTTTCATTTTTAACTATCTTCATTAATGAGTATGTCATTGCCTTAACTCCTGTCTTATGACCATGCTTCTTTGGATTATATTCTTCTCCAAAAACTTTTGATTTAATAACATATTTGTCATTAATTTTTTCAATTTTTTCAACTTTTGCTTTTGAAATTACAAAACTTTTTGCATCAAAAAGGAACAATAAATGATCAATCCATTTATATAAAAGCTGTTCTAAGTCTATTCCATCTAATTCAATATCAATAACTTCTTTATCTTCAACAGATGCAACATCTATCATGACATCAAATGTTGCCTTTGCAGCTTCTTCAAATATTCCCTCTAGGCTATCTGCAACCACATGTACATAAACATCTGATGGATGGTCTAAATATGAGTAAACCATATTTTTCACCGGAATATTTATTATTAAATGAAGAATAAAAAATATCTTGCTCTATCTTATTTTGAGGTGAGTAATATTGACAATTCCTCTTAGGAAAATAGATGAATATATATGGGAAGTACCAAAAAGCTATAATCCTAATATGAAAGTTCCATGTAGAATTTATGCAGATGAAGTTTTACTTGAAAAAATGAAAGAAGATCTGACTATACAACAATGTGTAAATGTTGCACAACTTCCTGGCATATTGAAATTTTCCATAACTATGCCTGATGGTCATCAGGGTTATGGATTTCCAATAGGTGGAGTTGCAGCATTTGATGCTGAAGAAGGTGTTATTTCTCCAGGTGGAGTAGGTTATGATATTAATTGTGGTGTAAGACTAGTATTAACAAATTTAGATATAAAAGATGTTCGCCCTCATCTCACAAAATTAATAGATACCTTATTTGATCTTGTTCCTTCAGGTCTTGGAAGTAAAGGAGGAATTCGTCTAGATACAAGTCAGCAAAATCGTGTTTTAGACACTGGTGTACTATGGGCAATAGAGAATGGATATGGTTGGGATGAAGATGCTAGGAGATGTGAAGAAGGAGGTTATATGAAAACTGCAGATCATACAAAAGTATCTAATACTGCAAAATCAAGAGGAGCAAGTCAGCTTGGAACACTTGGAAGTGGAAATCATTTTCTTGAAGTACAAATTGTAGATAGGATTTATGATCAACATATTGCTAAAAAATTTGGTATAGAAAGAGAAGGACAAGTTGTTGTAATGATACATTCAGGTAGTAGAGGCCTAGGTCATCAGGTATGTAGTGATTACTTACATGTAATGGAACATGCAGTTTCAAAATACAAAATAAAAATTCCTGATAGAGAACTTGTATGTGTTCCTGCTAATAGTCCTGAAGCAAAGGATTATTTTGCAGCAATGTCTGCAGCATGTAATTACGCATGGGCAAATAGACAATGTATAACACATTGGACAAGAGAAGCTTTTCAAAAAGTATTCAAAACTGATCCTGAAAAACTAGGAATGCATGTATTATATGATGTTGCTCATAATATAGCTAAACTAGAAGAGCATGTTCATGATGGAAAAAGAGTTAAGGTTTTTGTTCATAGAAAAGGTGCAACAAGGGCTTTTCCAGCTGGAAGACCAGAATTACCACAAGAATATATAGATATAGGACAGCCAGTATTGATCCCTGGTAGCATGGGTACAGCATCTTATCTATTACTAGGTGCTCCAGCATCAATGGAATTAAGTTGGGGATCTACAGCTCATGGAGCTGGAAGATATTTGAGTAGAGAAGCTGCCATAAAGAAGTATTGGGGTAGTGAAGTAAAAAGAGAATTAGAAGATAGAGGAATTCTTATTAGAGCAGCTAATATTCGTGTAATCGCAGAAGAAGCTCCTGGAGCTTATAAAGATGTTGATAGAGTTGCAGAAGTTTCTCATAAACTTGGAATTGCCACATTAGTAGCAAGAATGATTCCAATAGGAGTGACAAAAGGTTGATTTTATCTGAATTTAGAAATTTTTTTATAATTCATGAAGAAACATTTGAAGAAGTAGGCTTATCATCAAATGTTTATATATTAAAATCTAATAATGGCTATATAATATTTGATACTAGTGGTCATAAAGAACTTTTAAAATTTTTGATTGATATAGGAATAAATAAAGATAAAATTATCTGTGCTTTTTTAACTCATGGTCATTTTGATCATTCAAATGGTGCTATTTCACTTATAAAAAATAATATAAAATGTTATATGAGCTATGAAGATCTTTATTTAATAGATTTTAGTCCAGTCCTCGATATTAATGATGGTGAAAAAATACTTGAAAAAGTAAATTTAGAGGTATTAAAAACACCAGGACATACACCTGGGAGTACTTGCTTTTATTCAGAATCAGAAGCACTATTAATAAGTGGAGATACTGTATTCTCTGATGGATGCTTTGGCAGAACAGATCTTCCTGGAGGAAATAGTGTAGCAATTAAAAATAGTTTACGTATTCTTTCATCATTAAATATTGAAGTACTATTCCCTGGTCATGGGAATTATGTAACAAAAGGCGGCTCAAAAATAATAAACTATGCATTAAATAATGCAGAACACTTGATATAATATTCTTGAATATAATATTAATTAATAAGTGTTATTTCTCGCCTTCCTTCTTTATATTCTATTTCATTAATATGAAGAACTTCCTTTAATAACCATTCATTTCTTTTACACAATTCGATTATTTCTTTTGATTCTTGAATTATTGCTTTTTTTACTAATGCAGAAAGTGCCATCCTATTCTCAACTTTCTTAGATCTTAAACTGGCGATTATATCTACTAACTTCTCACCATTATTACCATCAACTTCTGGCACTTCATCTAAACTAGGATATGGAGCTATATTTATGGAAATATATCCTTCTCTTTCCTTAAATAATCTATGGTAAATCTCTTCAGCTATATGTGGACATATTGGGTTAAGTAGTCTTATAAATATCCATATTATCTTATAAAGTATGGCCTCTACGTTATCTTTATCATCTCGACTTATTGGTGAATAAAGCCTTGGCTTAATAGCTTCAATATATTGATCACAAAAATCATGCCAATAGAATTGTTTTAGCATTTCAACAGCAATATGAAATTGATATTTCTCCATCGCATCATCTACAATAGCTATAGTACTTCTTAGTTTTGCTAGAATCCACTTATCTATATCATTAAGTTGAGTAATGTTGATCTTCTTTTCTCCATTCATCATAAACTGACTTGCAAATCTAACAGACGACCATATCTTCTGTAAAAAAGATTTCCCATGTCTTACAGGTTCCCATTTAAATGGAAAATCAGAACCCAATGTAAGGGATAATAATGCCTGTCTTAAAGCATCTGCTCCATATTTTTCTATGCCCTCTTCCGGCATTATTACATTACCCTTTGATTTTGACATTCTTGTTCCGTCAGGTCCAAGTATGTGACCATTTATTACTACACTTTTAAATGGACCTACTCCCGTTATTATTTTACATCTCAATATTGTATAATACAACCAAGTTCTAATAATATCATGACCTTGTTGTCTTAAGTCAACAGGATATGTTCTATTGAAAAAGGTCTTATCTTCAAAGAATCTAGTAATAATTAGTGGTGTAATACTAGAATCTACCCAACAATCACATACATCAGAAGTTCCTGAGATTTTGTTACTTCCACATTTTGGACAGGAATTGATAGGTGGTTTGTCTTTTATTGTATCTACTGGAAGTTGTTCTTTTTTTGGTGGAATTATAAATCCACAATCTTCACAATACCAAAATGGTATAGGTGTTCCAAATATTCTTTGTCTAGATATTACCCAATCCCATTCTATATTGTTAATCCACTCTAATAATCTTTGTTTCATATATTTTGGAATCCAATTCATCTTTTCTTCTTCTTCAATTATCTCCTCTTTAAAATCCTTAGACTTAATAAACCACTGATCTTTTACAATGAATTCAATTGGCGTCATACAATCTGATCTTTCGATATGGACTAATATGTTATGAAGAATTTCTTCTTCTCTAGTTATAAGTCCTAATTTTCTTAAATCTTCTACAATTTCTTTTCTTGCCTCTATAACACTCATACCTGAATATTTACCAGAATTTATTATCTTTCCTTCTTCATTTATTACAGGAATTATAGGGAGATTATATCTTTGTTGCCATCTTATATCTTGTTCATCTCCATAAGTACAAATCATGACAATACCTGTTCCAAAATTGGGATCTACGGCATTATCTTCTAAGACCCTTACTTTATTTCCAAATATTGGGACTTCAACTTCCTTACCAATTAAATTTTTATATCTTTCATCATTTGGATTTATTGCAATTGCTACACATGCACTTAATAATTCAGGTCTTGTTGTAGCAATTTCAATGAATTCATTATCTGTAATTCTAAACTTTATATAATATAGCTTACCTCTTTTTTGTATGTATCCGACTTCAGCTTGGGAAAGAGCAGTTCCACATTTACTACACCAATGAACTGGAAATTTCTTTCTATAAATCAATCCTTTTTCATACATTATTAATAATGTATATTGAACAGCCTTCCAATAATTTTTATCCATTGTTCTATATTCAAATTGCTCCCAATCAGGTCTATATCCTATTCTTATCATTGCTCTTTTCATACTTTTAATCATATTATTCGTCCATTCTATACATTTGCTTCTGAATAATTCTCTATTCTCCTTTGGTATTCCTAATTTATATTGAACTTTAAGTTCTGTTGGAAGTCCTTGGGAATCCCATCCTTGAGGTAAAAGCACATCAAATCCTTTCATTCTTTTATATCTTGCTATAGTATCATTTAATATACACCAATAAGCATGCCCCATATGAAGTTCTCCAGATGTAAAAGGAGGAGGTGTATCTATTACAAATACAGGTCTCCCATCATTTTTAAACTTAAAAACAGGGTAATACTCTTCACTTAGCCATATTTTTTGCCATTTTTCCTCAATATCTTTTGGAGAATAAATTTTTTCCAAAATTATCCTCCTTAATGTCGAGCTATTTTCTTACTTTTGGTTATTTCTCTCTCATCTATTGCTTTAATTGCTTTTAATGCGAATTCAGCTTCCATTCTATCTATCTCTTCTTCAAAATGTCTTACACCACTACGTTCAATTTCCCTTAAAACCTCTCTTATTTCTTTACCCCATCTTTTTTCAATATCTCTTATTTTTGATATAAAGTAACTTTTAGAAAATCCCATGGTTTCTTCTACACATGGAGGAGCTTCAATATTTAAAATTCTACAGACTTCTATTAAAGCTAAACATATTGATGGCTCTCTTTCAGCTGGACATCTATCTTCACAATAACTTTTAGCATATCTAATTATCCTTCTGAGATCTATCTCATCTATTTCCATAATAAATTCACCTCTCTGGCCTCTGACTGTTCTTTTCTGCATCTTTTACTCTGCGAACTCGGCAAACTCATCATTGGCCATAAACAAAATATACAGAGGGCAGAAATAAATTTTTTTTAGTTAAACTTATTATTCTTAATATGTGGTGAGATCATGGGTGGAAGACAAAGAACTACTATATTAGAGTCTATAAGTAAAGAAGAAAGAGAAGAGAAAAAAGAGAAGAAGAAATAGGATGTCCTTAAAAAGAAATTATAATTTAACTGTATGTATTCCTTCTTCTATTGTTTCTTTAGTTGATACTCTTATTGAGAAAACCATACTTATCGGACAAATTGCCAGGACTATTTCCATCTATAGAGTAAACAGAATTTTAATCTATATTGATTCAGAAAAAAAAGACCTATTTTTTATTAAAGAATTATTAGAATATCTAGAGACTCCACAATATCTTAGGAAGTACTTATTTCCTATAAGTAAAAATCTTAGATATGCTGGTTGTTTACCACCATTAAGAACACCACATCACCCAACAATCGACTCTGAGATTGGATATAGAGATGGCTTTGTAATAGAGAGTAACGATAAAAAATCCATTGTAGATATAGGATTTAAGGAACCAATAATTTGTCCATATCCTCTTCCACGTAATAAAAGAGTCTCTTTAAAGAAAGAAAAGGAAATATGGATTCCAGTAAAAAAAGAGGAAATTCCATATTATTGGGGTTATGAAGTAATTATAGATCTGAAGGGGTTACATCATCATTTAGTAAAATATAATTACGATTATGTTATAGCAACTTCTAGACTTGGAAAACCAATAAATATAGTGTTTAAGGAAATTAAAGAAATGCTTAAACCTGGTAAAAATATAGCAATTTTATTTGGTTCTCCACGAGAAGGATTGCATAATATTTTCCTTAAATATTCATTGAATCTTGAAGATTATTGTGATGTCATAGTTAATATGGTTCCAAATCAAGGAACACAAACAATAAGAACAGAAGAAGCCTTAATGATTTCATTAGCTATTTTATCCTTTATTGATGAGATCTGAATTTCTTTATAATAAGAACTAATGATCAAATTCTAGTATTTTAGACTCATATTAGCTTCAAATCTAACCCTCGCCATAAAGGATGGGTTTCCAGTTGTAATTCTGAATAGATTTAAGAGATTAATTCCTAAGGAAGATTTCCTTAGTCGAGAGGAAATAAAAAAATTAAATTTCTAATGGATAGAAATATATTTTAGTTTGTTAGCTTAGCGAATTATAGCTAGAAGGGAAGATAAAATGGGTCATAGGAAAAAGAAAGCTCCAAGAAGAGGCTCATTAATGTATTATCCTAGAGTAAGAGCTAGACGTATAACTGGTAGGATAAGGACTTGGCCAAAGGTAACTGGTCCTCCACGTTTATTGGGTTTTGCCGGATATAAAGTTGGAACAACTCATGTAGTTTTAATTGAAAATAGACCTAAGAGTCCACTCTATGGAAAAGAGGTTATAAGAGAAGTAACTATTGTAGAAGTTCCTCCTATTTTTGTGTATGGTATTAGAGCTTATATTAAGACTGTAAAGGGATTAAAGACATTCACTGAAGTACTACATACTCCACTTCCAAAATATGCTGAACGTACAGTTTCCATTCCAAAGAAAACAGATTTTTCAGAAAATATACGTAAAATAGAAGAAAATTTAGACAAGATTAATGAAATAAGAATTTTAGCATTAACTCAACCACATAAGAGTGGTTTAAGAAAGAAAACTCCTGAGGTACTCGAAATAGCAATTGGAGGAGATGACATAAAGGCCATATATGAATACGCTAAGAGTTTACTAGGTAAAGAAGTTAGAGCAAAAGAATTCTTTTCTGAGGGATTATTAGTTGACGTTACTGCTGTAACAAAAGGCAAGGGATTTGCTGGTGTAGTAAAGAGATTTGGTGTAAAAATTCTTCCAAAATGGCATAAGCATAGAAAAGGACATAGAGTTGTAGGTGCAATAAGTACTGGTCGTCCAACTATGTTATTTACCGTTCCACGTCCTGGAAAAATGGGCTTCCATCAAAGAACTGAATATAATAAACTTATTCTTAAAGTTGGAGAAAATCCATCAGAGATTAATGTAGCAGGTGGATATTTACATTATGGACTAGTAAGAGGAGATTATGTAGTAATAGCAGGAACAATTCCTGGTCCTCCAAAAAGATTAATAAGATTTAGATTAGCAATAAGAGCAAAAGAAAAACAATTGCAACCTCCAAAGATTACAGCTATAAGTTTATCATCAAAACAGGGGGTATAAATATTGTCAACAGTTCCAATCTATTCCCTAGATGGAAGTATTAAAGGAGAAATAAAACTCCCTAATGTATTTTTAGAGGATATAAGGCCTGATTTAATAAGAAGAGCTGTTATTTCCTCTATTACTGCAAGAATACAACCAAAGGGAAGAGATCCAATGGCTGGTAAAAGAACTACTGCAGAAAGCCTAGGTGTTGGATATGATCTATCAAGAGTTCCACGTATAAAGGGAGGTATTCGTGCAGCTTTTGCTCCTTGTGTTGTAAAGGGAAGATTAGCTTTTCCACCAAAGACTGAGAAAATAATTCATGAAAAAATAAATAGAAAAGAAAGAAGACTTGCTCTGAGATCTGCTATTGCAGCTACTGCTGTTAGGGAATGGGTAATAAGGAGAGGCCATATAATTAAAGATAGTATCCCTCTTCCAATAGTTGTCTCAGATGAAATTAAAAATATTAAAAAAGCAAAAGAATTTAGAGAATTCTTAATGAAATTGTCCTTATGGGATGATGTTATTAGAGCAAAAGAAGGAATAAGAGAACGAGCTGGAAAGGGTAAGCGAAGAGGAAGAAGATGGAAAAAACCAAAGAGTATATTACTAGTAACTGATGAATTAAATACCCCATTAAGATTAGCTGCAAGAAATTTTCCAGGCTTAGATTATTCTGATGTTCGCTCTTTGAATGTAGAAATTCTAGCACCTGGAGGCCATCCTGGAAGACTAACCATTTGGACTGAATCTGCTATAAAAAAACTTGAGGAGGTATTTGCTTAGATGGATCCATATGAAATAATTATAAGACCTGTATCTACAGAATCTGCTATTGAAAGGATAGAAAAAGAAAATAAATTAACATTTATTGTGAATATTAAAGCAAATAAGAAAATGATAAAAGATGCTTTTGAGAAACTATATAATGTAAAAGTAGAAAAAGTTAATACACTTATTACATCATCGGGTGAAAAGAAGGCAATAATAAAACTTAAAAAGGAATATAGTGCTGCAGAATTAGCAACAAAATTAGGTTTATTGTAGGTGGTAATATGGGAAAACGTTTATTGGTTCAAAGAAGAGGACGTGGAACTTCTGTATTTAAATCACCATCATGGAAACGTATTGGTGAAGTTCATTATCCACCTATGACGGATTCTCCTATTGAATTTGTTGTAAAGGATATAGTACATGATCCAGGTAGGGGGGCACCACTAGCTATAATTAAAGATAATAAAGGTACGGAATCCATTATTATTGCCCCTGAGGGACTATTTGTAGGACAAAAAATCTCCATCGGTCCTGCTTCTTCAATTAATGTAGGAAATGTACTACCACTCAGAGACATACCCGATGGTACTCAAGTTTTTAATATTGAAGGAAGGCCAGGTGATGGTGGAAAATTTGTTAGAACAGCTGGAAGTTATGCTACTGTTATTTCGCATTCCGGCAATAATGTACTAGTTCAATTACCATCTGGAAAAGTTAAATCCTTTAATGATTTATGTAGAGCCACAATAGGTATTGTAGCAGCTGGAGGAATAATTGAGAAACCATTATTAAAGGCTGGAGCAAATTATTATAAATGTAAAGCAAAATCAATTAAGTACCCTACTGTGAGAGGAAAAGCTATGAATCCATGCTCACATCCTCATGGTGGCGGTTCTCATCCAAAAGGTGGTACTCCTGTTGCTAGAACTGCTCCACCAGGACAGAAAGTAGGTATTATCGCACCTAGAAGAACTGGTAGGAAAAAGAGGTGATACCATGTCTAGAGAATTTACATATAGAGGTTATAATCTATCACAATTACTTAATATGCCAATGGACGAATTTATTAAACTTCTTCCAAGCAGACAAAGAAGATCATTAATGAGAGGTTTAACACCAGAACAAAAGAAACTAATCAAGAAAATAAGAAAAGTAAAGGCATCAGGAAAGAAGACTGTTATCAGAACTCACTGTAGGGATATGGTAATATTACCAGAAATGGTAGGATTAACTATATGTGTTCATAATGGAAAGGAATTTGTTCCTGTAGAAATAATTCCAGAAATGATTGGTCATTATCTTGGAGAATTTGCTATAACTACTGCTAGAGTTATACATGGAGCACCAGGACTTAAAGCAACAAGAAGCTCTATGTTTGTTCCACTAAAGTAGTTGTTTCTACAAAAAACTCTGAAATACCAATAAATAATTCAAGAGCAAATAGTCAAAATATGGGAAAAATATTGAGGTTATTTTAAAAAACTTTTTATATTTCTCACAATTCTTTAGCTTGTAATATGTGGAAGTGGTTTAATGCCTGAGTGGGGTTACTCTATTCAAAATTATGATCCTGAAAAAATGGCAAAAGCTAGTGGTAGAGATCTTCATATTTCGACTAAAGAAGCTGTGGAAATATGTAATGCTATAAGAAATATGAAATTAGATGAAGCTATTGAGTATTTAAAAAGAGTAATAGAAAAGAAAGAAGCCATACCATATAGACGTTATAGGAAACTATTACCTCACCATTCAGGTATTAGTGAAAGATTTGGTATTCCTACAGGTAGATACCCTATTAAGGCATGTAAAGCAATTTTAAAAGTCCTAGAAAATGCTAAAGTAAATGCTGAGAATAAAGGCCTAAATATTGAAAATTTAAGAATTTGTCATGCAGCTGCACATAAAGGATTGAGGATAATAAGCTACCTTCCAAGAGCATTTGGAAGAGTAGATCCTATACGTCATCCATTAACCCATGTAGAAATTGTTGTTGAAGAGGTGAGCAAATGAGCGTAACTAAATATTTTATAAGTAAAGCAATAAAGAATGCTTTAATTGATGATTATTTACAAAAAGAACTTAGAAGAGCAGGATATGCTGGCGTAGACTTTCAAAGAACTCCATTAGGTAATAGAGTTATAATATATGCAGAAAGACCAGGCTTAGTAATAGGAAGACAAGGAGCTACAATTAGAGAATTAGCTCACATATTAGAAATGAAATTTGGACTAGAAAATCCACAAATAGCAGTAGTTCCAGTCCAAAACCCTGAACTAAATGCTAAGATTATGGCTAATAGAATTGCTATGGCTCTTGAAAGAGGTATTCATTTTAGAAGAGCTGCATTTGTAGCATTAAGACAAATAATGGAGGCTGGAGCACGTGGTGCTGAGATAGTCATAAGAGGCAAATTAGTGAGTGAAAGAGCTAGATATGAGAAATTTAGAGCTGGAGTAATTCTTAAAGCAGGAGAACCAAGTATGTATGCTGTTGATAAAGCTGTAACTCATGTATTGTTGAAGCCTGGTGTTTATGGTATAAAAGTTAAAATATTTTTACCAGTCAATACTGTTGATGATATATCAATAGTGAGGGGTGAAGAAGTTGGCAATACTCAGACTCAAGGAGATCAGAAGCATGAGTAAAGAAGAAAGATTAAAAAAACTCTCTGAATTAAAAGCAGAACTAATTAAGCTCAGAACTCTTCAGGCTATTGGTGGGTCTTTAGAAAATCCTTCAAGAATAAAACTAATTAGAAAGACTATTGCAAGAATTTTGACTATAAATAGAGAAGAAGAATTAAAGAAGGGGAAATAATGAAAATTTCTCCAGATAATCTTATTTATCATGATCTTATAGGACTTAAAGTAGAAGTTATTAGTTCTACTGATCCCACTCAAATAGGAGTATATGGGACTGTAATTGATGAAACTAAAAATATGTTAATAATATTAAAAGAAGATGGAAAGATTAAAAAAATTCCAAAAAAGAATTGTAGTTTCAAATTCTATATTCCTCAAGTTGTAATTGTTAATGGAAAGGATATAACATATGATCCTGCAGAAAGATTAAAAAGAATTCAGAGGAGGAGAGTTTATGCCTCAAAATATTGAAAAGCCTAAAGCTTCTTGTTCTGATAAAAAATGTCCATTTCATGGTAATGTGACAATTAGGGGTAGGATTTTAACTGGAAGAGTAGTAAGTGATAGAATGCAAAGAACGGTTGTAGTACAAGTAGATTACTTAAAATATTATCCTAAGTATAAACGATATGCAAGATGTAAATCAAAAATTCATGCTCATAATTCTCCATGTATTGCAGCAAAAAAGGGAGATATTGTTAGAATAGCAGAATGTCGCCCATTAAGTAAAACTGTAGCATTTGTAGTTATAGAAAAGGTTGGTGAAGGCGCATGGCAAAAAGAGGAAAAGGTCTAGCTGGAGGAATTACATATCGCCCAGGAATAAGTCCTGGATTACCAATTGGAGCATATCTTAATTGTGCAGATAATAGTGGAGCTAAAATATTACAGATTATCGGTATTCCAAAATTAAAAGGAAGGTTAAGACGTCTTGTTTCAGCAGGAGTTGGTGATAAAGTTATAGTTACAGTTAAAGAAGGAAAACCTGAGGTTAGACATCAAATTTTACATGCTGTTATAATAAGACAAAGAAAGCCCTACAGAAGAATGGATGGAACATGGATTCAATTTGAAGATAATGCTGCTGTAATAGTTACTGAAGATGGTGAATGTAAAGGAACTGAAATAAGAGGACCTGTTGCAAAAGAAGCTGCTGAAAGATGGCCAAGAGTAGCAGGTCTAGCTTCTATAATTGTTTGAGGTGAATCGATTGAGTAAACTTATTATTCCCTATCATAAAAGGATTAAAATGATGAAAGCACCATTATCTAAAGAATTGAGAGAGAAATATGGTATTAGAAGTGCTATTGTTAGAAAAGGATATACTGTATTAGTTATGAGAGGAGACTATAGAGGACATGAAGGAAAAGTATTATCTGTTGATCTTTCAAAAATGAGAATTACAATTGAAGGTATAAATATTAAGAAAGCAGATGGATCTCTTCGTCCTGTATATATTCATCCATCTAAAGTTATGATAACAAAACTAGATCTAACTGATAAAAAAAGGAAGGAAAAATTTGAAAAACTTGAGAAGGTGAAATAAATTGAAAAAACATTTAAAAACATATCCTTCACCACGTTTTTGGCATATAAAGATAAAAGAAAGTGAATTTACCATAAGACCCTCTCCAGGCCCTCATCCATTGAAATTATGTATTCCATTAGGAATAATTGTGAGAGATATTTTGAAATATGCTCTTACACTTTCTGAAGCAAAGAAAATACTCTCTGAAAGGAAAATTATGGTTGATGGGAAAGTCAGAACAGATCATAAATTTCCAGTAGGATTAATGGATGTAATTCATGTAATTCCATCAGATGAATATTTTAGAGTTCTTCCACACCCAGTAAAGATATTAGCTTTATCTAGAATCCCCCCTGAAGAAGCCTCATATAAGCTTGTTAGAATTATTGGAAAGCGAACTGTAAAGGGAGGACATATTCAATTAAACTTCCATGATGGTCGTTGTCATGTTATAAAACTTGAAGATCCTTTCAATCATGATATTTCATATAAAATTTTTGATGTCATGAAGATAAGCTTACCTGAAGCAGAGATTATCGAGTATATTCCACTTGATAAAGATTCTTTTGTATCTATTATTGGTGGAAGTAATATAGGCAAATACGGAAAAGTTTTAGAATCTCCAAAAACTAGAAATCCAGAGCAACTAGTAAAAGTAGCTTTTGATGGTAGTGAGAAAAGCATCATTCTTAAATATCTATTTCCAATAGGAAAAGAAAGCCCAGTAATAAAAATTGATGGAGAAGTGCTATAATATGTCAGATAAACAAGAAAATCCAATGAGAAAAATAAAAATTGGTAAAGTAGTGGTTAATATAGGCTTAGGTGAGGGTGGAGAAAAATTAGAAAAAGCTATGAAGGTTTTAGAAGAACTTACAGGACAAAAACCTTGTCCAACAAAGGCTAAAAGAACTATAAGAGATTTTGGTATAAGAAAAGGAGAGAATATTGGTTGTAAAGTTACACTCAGAGGTAAGAAAATTGAAGATTTTCTGAGAAGAGTTTTAGAAGCAAGAAAAAATACTCTTCCAGAATCTTGTTTTGATGATTATGGAAATGTCTCTTTTGGTATTCACGAGCATATAAGTATTCCAGGAACAAAATATGACCCATCACTTGGTATATTTGGAATGAATATATGTGTTGTACTAGAAAGACCTGGTTATAGAGTCGCTTTAAGAAAATATAGAAAATCAGGGATTGGTAAAAAACATAGGGTTTCTAAAGAAGAGGCTATTTCCTATTTCACTGAAAAGCTTAATGTAAATGTTGTGAGAGGGAGATAATAAATGAGTAAAAATGAGAAGGTTAATGATAAGAAAGAAGTTAGAGTATGTAGGCGTTGTGGATCAAAGGGAGGAGCACTTGTAAGAAAATATGGATTACAAGTATGTCGTCAATGTTTTAGAGAAATTGCTAGAGCTTTAGGCTTCAAAAAGTATATGTAGGTGAGTAAAATGCATGATCCAATAGCATCAGCTCTTACAACAATTATGAATAATGAGGAAAGAGGAAAGAAAGAATGTATTGTTACACCAGCTCCGAAATTACTAGCTAATGTTCTTCGTGTTCTTCAAAAGCATGGTTATATTGGTGAATTTGAGTATATTGATGACGGAAGATTTGGAAAATTTAGAATTCAATTATTGGGAAAAATAAATAAATGTGGTGTTGTAAAACCAAGATTTTCAGTTTCATATAAAGAAATAGAGGAATGGGTTAAAAAATATCTTCCTAGTAAGGATGTAGGAATATTAATAATAACAACTTCAAAAGGACTTTTAACTCATAAAGAAGCTATAGAGAATAGAATAGGCGGTCAACTTTTAGCATATGTATACTAGGTGAGGACATATGGCTGAAGAATCAATATCTATCCCTAATGATGTCAAAGTCTCACTAAATGGTAGTAGTATTATCACTTTATCTGGTCCTAAGGGTACTCTAACAAAGGATTTTTCACACACAGGTGTAGAAATAACAAAAACAGAAGATAAAATAATCGTGAGAATGGAAGGTAAAGGGAGAAAGCCAAAGACTATGGTTGGTACAGTTTCAGCACATATAAGAAATATGATAAAAGGAGTTAAAGAAGGTCATGTTTACAAGATGAAAATAGTCTATGCTCATTTTCCAATAAATGTCAAGATTACTGGAAATGAAATACATATAGAAAACTTTATGGGTGAGCGATCAAAAAGAATTGCTAAAATTGTTGGAGATACCAAGGTAAAAGTAAGTGGTGATGAAATTATTATAGAAGGAATAGATAAAGAAGCAGTAAGTCAAACTGCAGCAAATATTCATTTAGCTACTCATATAAAAGATAGAGATCCAAGAGTATTTCAAGATGGTATATATATTGTAGAGAAGAGATGATGAGCCATGAAGTTGAATAATGAAATATCAAGAGCTTTGGAATTAAGAGAAGAAATTAATAGAAAAAGACCTGATTTCATTAGACAAGAAGCTCATAGATTTAAGCGATTAGGTGAAAAATGGAGAGCCCCAAGAGGTCCAAGATCAAAATTACGTTTGAAGAAAAAAGGAAAACCTGCTATAGTTGAACCAGGATATAGAGGTCCTCGTCTAGTTAGAGGTTTTCACCCATGTGGTGGTAAAGAAGTTATAGTTCACAATTTAAAAGAATTAGAAGGTTTAGATCCATCAATTCATGTTGTTAGGATAGCAGCTAATGTTGGAAAGAAAAAAAGATTAGAAATTATTAAGAAAGCTCTATCTCTTAATTTGGATATCGTAAATATAAGATTAGAGGAAAAGAAATTGTTACAAGGTGGTAGTTAATGGATTTAAAAGTTCAAAAAAAGATAGCTGCAAAAATTTTAGGTGTTGGCGTAAATAGAGTTTGGATTGATCCCGATAAATTAGATGAAGTAAGTAGTGCAATTACAAGAGAAGAAATTAGAAAATTAATTGAGAGAGATATAATAAAAGCAAGACCAGAAAAAGGAACAAGTCGTGGAAGAGCTAGAAAAATACATAAGCAAAAAAGAAAAGGCTTAAGAAAAGGTCCTGGAAGTAGAAAGGGAGCGGCTAAGGTAGATGATTGGATTGAAAGAGTTAGATCTATGAGGCGCTTTTTAAGATTATTGAAAAAAAGAAAGATAATCACACAAAAAGTATATCGTATGCTTTATATGAAAGTAAAAGGAGGAGTATTTCACGATAAAAGACAACTAAAAGCTTATATAGAAGAACATAATCTTGCAAGGAGATAAATATGGCACATGGTCCAACTTATAAAGTACCATTTAGAAGGAGAAGAGAAGGAAAAACTGACTATAGAGTGAGAAAGAAGTTAGTAATGAGTAAAAAACCAAGATTAGTTATAAGAAAATCACTAAAGCATCTATATCTTCAATTAATTGAAGTAAAAGTTAATGGTGATGTAGTTTTAGCACAAGCTAATACAAAAGAATTATCTAAATATGGTTGGAAAGGAGGAACTGGTAATCTTCCTGCAGCTTATTTAGCAGGTTTATTACTTGGAAAAAGAGCTCTAAGCAAAGGCATTAAGAATGCCATACTAGATTTAGGAAGATACTCTATAACAAAAGGTAATAGACTATTTGCAGCTCTCAAAGGAGCATTAGATGCAGGAATGGATATTCCTCATAGTGAAGAAATTTTACCAGATGAAGAACGTATAAAAGGAGCCCATATAGCAAAATATGCAATAATTTTACAAAAAGAAAATCCCTCTAAATATCAAGCTCATTTTTCTAATTACATTAGAATGAATTTACCACCTGAGAAGATTGTAGAGCATTTTGAAGAAATAAAAAATAAAATAATTAAGGAGGTAGTATAGTATGGCATATCAACAAGGACAATGGGTTCCAAGAACAACTCTCGGGAAACTTGTATTAGAAGGAAAAATTACAAGCTTAAAAGAAGTTTTTGAGCGAAATATACCAATAAAGGAACCTGAGATTGTTGATATTTTATTACCTGGAATAAAGCATGAAATACTTGATGTTAATATAGTTCAAAAACAAACAGATGCAGGTGAAATTACAAGATTTAAAATAGGTGTTATAATTGGAAATTTTGATGGTTATATAGGTATTGGAACTGGAAAATCGAAACAAATGAGATTTGCTATAGACAAAGCAATTGCAGATGCCAAATTAAATATAATTCCTGTGAAGCGAGGTTGTGGACACTGGAGATGTCCATGTGGTACCCCTCATAGTGTACCATTTACTGTAAGCGGTAAGAAAGGAAGTGTTCGTGTCACTATATATCCTGCTCCAAAGGGTGTAGGTATAATAGCAGGAGAAATTCCTAAAAAAATATTGAGTTTTGCTGGAATAAAAGATGCTTGGGTAGTATCTAGAGGCGAGACAAGAACTACAATGAATTTTGCCTTAGCGACTTATGAGGCTTTAAGAAGTACATATAAATTTAAAATATAGTGAGGCGAGTCTATGTATTTAGCTATACGTATAAGAGGAAGAGTTGGAATTCCTCCTGATATAGAAGAAACACTTAAACGACTTAATCTTCATAGGAAATTTAATGCCAGTTTATTGCCAGAAACTCCATCAATAATTGGAATGTTAAAAAAGGTATCTGATTATATTACTTGGGGTGAAATTACTAAAGAAAATTTAGTATTATTATTAAAGAAAAGAGGAAGACTTAAGGGAGACAAAAGAATAACTGAAGAAAATTTAAATTTATTAAATGTTTCTAATTTTGAAGAGCTTGCAGATATGATATTAAAAGGAAATTTTCCATCATTAATTAAAAAAACATTTAGACTCACCCCACCAAGTGGTGGATTTAAAGGTAGTACAAAAAAACATGTAAATGAAGGAGGAGAATTAGGATATAGAGGAATGGCAATAAATGATCTCCTCTTAAAAATGATATGATAAATCACATGATATTGGAGGGGTTATAATGGTAGTAAGAAGGGAAAAGAAAGTTAGAAGACAACGTGGGTCAAGAACATATGGCTGGGGTACTGTAGGTCAGCATAGAAAAGCTGGAATGAGAGGTGGATTTGGAAATGCAGGTTTACATAAACACAAATGGTCTTGGACTGTAAAGTATGGAAAGGATCATTTTGGAAAATATGGTTTTGTAAATCCAACCTCAAGAATTAAGAGATGGATAAATGTAGGGTCATTAATTTCACTAATTAAAGGAAAAGAACTAGAAAAAGACGAAAAAGGAAGAATTATTATAGATCTAAATAAAATGGGCTATGATAAGCTTCTAGGCAGTGGAAAAATTGATATTCCAATATTAGTTAAAGTAAAACAAGCTTCTGAAATAGCAAAGGAGAAAATCATTAGTAAGGGTGGCGAAGTTATAATTGGCTAGGGTCGTATAAATTATGACCCGTTTCTTAGATTTAATGGAACCTATTTTGAGATTTATTCCCGAAGTTCCTAAACCTCAGCGTAAACTAGATTTAAAATATAGATTGTTATGGACTGGATTAGTTTTAGCTATATATTTAATAATGTGTGAAATTCCACTTTTTGGTATTCCTATACATGCAAGCGAATATGAACAATTTCTAATCTATAGAATAATTTTTGCATCTAAAAAAGGCTCTTTAATGGATCTTGGCATTGGTCCAATAGTCACTGCTGGTTTAATTATGCAAATTCTTGCAGGTTCAAAACTAATGAATGTTGATCTTAGTAAACCAAGAGATAGAGCTCTTTTCACAGGTACTCAAAAATTCTTAGCAATAATAATGACAATATTTGAAGCTACTGCTTTCTTAATAGGCGGTAGTTATGGAAGACTAAATCTATTTCTATCTATTTTAGTAATTGTTCAATTAACTATAGTTGGTATTCTTGTAATCTTATTAGATGAATTAATTCAAAAAGGATGGGGAATAGGAAGCGGTGTTAGTTTATTTATACTTGCAAGTGTTTCACAACAAATAATATGGTTATCATTTTCACCAATAGGACCTGTAGCTGATGGAAAATCATTAGGTGCAATAATAGCATTCTTCCAAACAATAATTAATGGAGAGAACATTACTAAAGCATTTTTAAGATATCCGTATCCTGATATGGCTGGATTTATTACCATGATAATAATATTCTTAATCGCAGTATACTTAGAAGGAATGAGAATTGAAATTCCTATAGCTCATCCAAAATATGGTGGATTACGTGCAAAAATACCATTAAAATTTATGTATGTTTCTAATATTCCCATAATACTAACTTCTGCTTTATTTGCCAACTTTTATATGTTTGGACAACTGATTTGGCAAAATTTTAATTTCTTAAATAATAATCCATGGCTTAACTGGTTTGTAATGTTCAATTCTACAACTACTGGTCTACAACCATTACCTGGTTGTTTTGTTTACTATATTACATCTCCAAGAAGTTTAATTAATGTTATGCATGATCCATTACATGCTTTTGTATATGTAGTAATACTAGTACTCTTCTCTACTATCTTTGCAAAGATTTGGGTAGAAGTATCTGGTATGAGTGCTCAAGCACAAGCTCAACAACTTGTAAGTGCAGGACTACAAATACCAGGATTTAGAAGATCTCCAATGGTAATTGAGCAAATGTTAAATCGATATATTCCTCCTCTTACTATTATGAGTGGAATCATGATTGGTTTATTAGCTGGAATTGCTGATATGCTTGGCGCTATAGGTACTGGGATTGGTATACTGTTATCGGTAGGTATAGTATATCAATATTATCAATTCCTTGCTAGAGAACATATTGAGGAAATATATCCTGGTATAAGTAAAGTATTAGGAAGAGAGTAGATATATTATGAAGAAAGGAAAACTTGTAATAGTAATAGGTGTACCTGGAGTAGGAAAGACCACTGTAATAAATTCTGCTTTAGAATATTGTAAAGAAAACAAAATTGAAGTAGAATATGTCAACTATGGAGATATAATGTTTGAAGAAGCTAAAAAAATAGTTAGTAATAGAGATGAAATAAGAAAACTTCCTGTAGAAAAACAGAAATCACTTCAATTAAATGCAGCTAATAGAATAGTAGAAATCACTAAAGAAAAGAATGTATTACTAGATACCCATATGTTTATAAGAACAGAGAATGGGTATATGTCAGGTATTCCTATATGGGTCGCTGAGAAATTAATGCCTGATTCTATAGTTTTAATAGAGGCAAGTCCAGAGGAAATTTCAAAACGTAGAAAAAAAGATTCAGGTATAAGAATTAGAGAAGAAGATACGCCTGAGAAAATAAATGAACATCAATTGATGGGAAGAGCTGGTGCTGCCTCTTTAGCGATACTTACAGGCTGTACTATTTTAATTCTTGAAAATAAAGAGGGCCACTATAAAGAAGTAGGCAAAACAATAGCCTCATTATTCATGAGGTGAAAAAATGGTTTTTGAATCTCTATTGGAATTTTATAATTCTATCGTTATGTTTCTCTCAGCTATGTTAGGTCCTGCAAAGAATTTTCCTCTTTCATCTTTAACTATTTTATTAATATCTATTATAATGCTCTTAATTTCCTCTATTGTAACTCGTAAATTTACTGATGTAGAAAAAACAAGAAGAATTATGATACAAGTAAAAGAATGGCAAAATGCTTATATGAAGGCTGTTAGAGAAAAAGATAATAAACAAATTGAGAAATTAAAAAAGAAAGAAGCTGTCATTAAAAAACTCCAAGCTGAAATCATGAGAGAGCAATTCAAACCATTAACATTCACCTTAATTCCATTTATGATTATTTTTTATCTATTTTTAGGCGTATTCGGGTATAATCAAGTAGTAGTAGCTAAATCACCATTAACAATACCTTTTTTAGGTAATGAATTTACATTTTGGATTTGGTATCTAATCACAACTTTTGCATTCTCATCATTAATTCAAAGATTATTTAATCTACCTTCAGTACAAGATTAGGTGTTCTATATTGAAGATAAAAGATCTAATTATAACAATAAGTGGTCCACCAGGATCTGGCAAATCTCATTGTGCATCTCAATTAGCCAGCATCTATAAAATTCCGCATTACTCTATTGGTAAAATATTTAGAGATATGGCTCAAGAACGTAATATGACAATTGAAGAGTTTTCAAAATTAGCTGAAAAAGATTATACAATAGATATAGAATTAGATAAAAGAACTATAGAGTTAGCAAAAAGTAGTGGATGCATTATAGAAGGAAGATTAGTATCATTTTTCTTAAGATCTTTTACAAATTTATTAAGTTTTTATCTTACTGCACCATTCGAGGAAAGAGTAAAAAGAATTGCTTTAAGAGAAGGTATTAGTATTGAAGAGGCTGAAAAAAAGACTAGAATAAGAGAAGAAAGTGAAAAAATGAGATATAAAGCAATTTATAATATTGATGTAAACGATTTATCAGTTTATGATTTTGTAATAAACACAGCAAAATGGAGTAAAGAAAAAATAGTTCTCTTATTAAAACAGATAATAGATTTATACCTAGGGGAAAACGATTGAATGAAGAATTTTTAATAAAAGATGAAGAAGAAACAAATCCAAATTTTGGATGGAAACCAAGAGAACGTCCTATAAAGGAATATATTGAAACAGGTGTAATCAATCTAGACAAACCTCCAGGTCCTACTAGTCATGAAGTAGTAGCTTGGGTTAAACGTATGCTTTCCATAGATAGAGCAGGTCATGGCGGTACTCTTGATCCTAAAGTTACTGGAGTTTTACCAATAACACTAGGAAGAGCAACACGATTTATTTCATTTATTATGAAATCAGGAAAGGAATACGTAACTGTTATGGAATTACATGAAGATATTAGTGAAGAAAGATTAAGAGAAGTTATTAATGAATTTATTGGTCCAATTTATCAAATACCTCCTATAAGATCTTCTGTGAAAAGAGCTTTAAGAATTAGAACTATAAATTCAATAAAAATTTTAGAAAAAGTTGGAAAATTTGTTTTAATGAGGGTAGATTGTGAGGCTGGTACTTATATAAGAAAACTTTGTCATGATATAGGAGAAGTTCTTGGTTGCGGCGCTCATATGAAAGAGCTTCGTAGAGTAAGAGCTGGACCATTTAGAGAAGAAACTTCTATTACTCTTTATACTCTCCTAGATGCTATAACATTATGGAAGGAATGTAATAATGAAAGTCTAATAAGAAAAGCTATTATACCAATTGAGGAGGCTATTACAGACTTCCCTAAGATATATATAAGAGACTCTGCTATTGATGCTCTATGTCATGGTGCAAATTTAGCGGCACCTGGTGTACTACGTTTAAGTAAAGGAATAAAGCCAGGAGATATTGTTTGTGTTATGAGCTTAAAAGGTGAACTTGTGGGAATTGGAAAAGCTTTAAAACCTAGTGAAGAAATTTTAGAATTGGAGCATGGCATTGTTGTAGACATGGAAAGAATAATTATGGAACCAGGTTTATATCCAAAAGGTTGGGAATGATGAATACCATTCATTATTTTACAAAACAACCTATTAGACATAAATATAAAATTAGTTTTGAAATAGAGGGTGCTATTATCAATTTACTAAGTAGTGATGGAGTATTCTCTAAAAAATATATTGATACTGGTACAAAAGTCTTAATTGAAAGCATAGTAAGAAAAATCCCAATTTATGAAAATGCAGAAATTTTAGATTTAGGATGTGGATATGGTGTTATAGGAATTACAATTGCTAAATTAAATCCAAAAGCTAAAATAACAATGGTTGATATAAATCCATTAGCAATAAAACTTACTAACGAAAACATCAAATTAAATCTGGTAGAAAATGCTATAGTTATAAGAAGTCATTTATATTCTCAACTTGAGAATAGAAAGTTTGATTTTATTATTTCAAATCCTCCTCTAGCTGCTGGTTATAAAGTAATCTTTCCTTTAATAGAAGAAGCTAAGGAGCATCTTAAAGAAGGAGGACGAATTATCATAGTCTTAAGAAAAGGAATAAATGCCATTCCGAAAAAAATGAAAGATGTTTTTGGAAATGTAGAACTATTATATAAAAGAGCAGGATATAGAGTATTTCAATCAATTAAAACTTCATAAAAGTAAATATAAATAATATCATTCAAATTATTTATAGAAAAAAATAATAAATTCTGTAACTTAATCGATAATAAGAATTATTCCTAGCCGAGGTCTCCTAGTCTGGTAGGGAGCAGAAAATAGCTTAAGCCTGGAGAGAATCCCTGTTAGCCTGTGCCCATAATGGGCTCGGGGGTTCAAATCCCCCCCTCGGCGCCATGTATAGTGAAAAAACTTAATATTGCGTAATTCTTAAATATTTTTAATTTCTGGTTTTTAATCTTGCTATAGTGGGTAGATAAAATTGAGCACTTCCTATAGACACGTAATAAGAATATTAGATACAGATCTAAAAGGAGATGAAAAGTTAGCTTACGCTCTAGCTAGGATTAGAGGTATTGGTATAAATACTTCATATGCAATTTTAAAAATTTGTAATATAAATCCAGAAATACGAGTAGGTTATTTACAAGATAGTGATGTAAAGAAAATTGAAGAAACTCTATTAAACTTACCATCATACTTACCTCCATATATGCTAAATAGGAGAAAAGATCTACTAACGGGAAAAAATCTACATCTTCTTGGTTCAGATTTAGTACTTTCAATGAAAATGGATATAGATTTAATGAAAAAGATAAAATGCTGGAAAGGAATCCGTCATGCACTTGGCTTAAAAGTACGTGGACAATGCACTAGAACCACCGGTAGATTTGGAGCAACTGTTGGAGTTGTAAGGAAATCTGTACAACAACAGCAGCAACAAAAGAAAGAAAAAGAAAAATAAGGTGATAAAATGGGAGATCCAAAGAAATGTAGAAGAAAATGGAAAGGTCCTCGTCATCCATGGAGAAAAGATGTATTAGAAAAAGAACTAATTCTATTAGGAAAATATGGATTACGAAATAAGAAAGAATTATGGATTGCTAATTCAATACTAAGAGATATAAGGAGAAGAGCAATTTCAATATTAGGATTAGAAAAAAGTGAAAGAGAAAAAGAAGAAGGAATTTTGATAAATAGACTCTACAATATGGGAATAGTTGAAGAAAATGCTACACTCGATGATATATTAGGTCTTACTGTTGAAGATATATTAAAGAGACGATTACAATCAGTTCTTGTTACTCTAAATATTGCAAAAACACCATATCAAGCAAGACAACTCATTGTTCACGGTCATGTATATATAGGTAATAGGCGTATAACAATTCCAGGATATTTGGTAAGTAGAAAGGAAGAATCTATGATAAAATGCTTATTACCAATTGAAAAGGTGACATGATATGTCTTCTTCTAAAAATTTGAGATGGGGCGTAGCTCATATTTATAGCTCATTTAATAATACTATTGTACATATAACAGATATAACAGGTGCTGAAACTATTTCTATTCAATCTGGAGGTAGAATTGTTAAAGCAGATAGAGATAAACCTTCTCCATATGCTGCTATGATGGCTGCGACTAGAGCAGCTCAGGAAGCTATGGAAAAAGGCATAAATGCAGTTCATATAAGAGTTAGAGCCCCAGGTGGTCATAAAAGTAAAACACCAGGTCCTGGAGCTCAAGCTGCTATAAGAGCTCTTGCTAGAACAGGTCTTATTATTGGTAGAATTGAGGATGTTACTCCTACACCTCATGACACAACAAGAAGACCTGGAGGAAGAAGAGGTAGAAGAGTATAGCGGGGATTGCTATGGAATTAGAATTTTCTAGTGATGCTCAATTGCATTTAATATTTAAAGGAGCAGATCTTGCATTTGTTAATGCAATTAGACGTATAATAATGGCAGATCTATTAATTCCTGCTATCGATAAGGTCTACATTTTTGAAAATACAAGTATATTGCATGATGAAATATTAGCACATAGACTAAGTATGATCCCATTAAAAGGAGGAGAAAACTTAGTACCTCCTGATAAATGTAATTGCGGAGGAAAAGGTTGTCCACAATGTGAAGCTATTCTTTCACTTGAAGTAGAAGCGAGTGAGAACTTTACGATAGTGTATTCTAATAAACTAAAATCAGAAGGTTCTGTATACCCAGTAAGTGAGAATATTCCTATTGTTAAATTAAATGCAGGACAAAAAATTTCATTAGAAGCACATGCACGTCTAGGAAAAGGAAGAGATCATGCAAAATGGCAACCAGTTTCAGTTTGTGTTATTAAATATCAACCTGTTATATCTATTAATGAAAAGTGTGATGTTTGTGGTATATGTGTAGAACGTTGTCCTAAGAAAATACTTGAAGTAAAAAATAAAAAACTCATTGTAACATCTATTTGGAAATGTTCCTTATGTAAGGTATGTGAAGAAGTTTGTCCTAATTCAGCTATAAATGTGAGTTATAATGATAATGTATTACAACTTACAATAGAAACTACTGGATCAAGATCAAACGAAGAACTCTTAATAGTGGCATGTGAATATTTAATTAATAAATGTGAGGAACTAAAAGAATCAATTAATTCTGCTATAGGGGTTATCAGTCATGGTAAAGAGAACATTACCAACTAATCCTAGAATAAGAAGATTGGTAAGACTATTAAGAAAAACCTCAAATAAATATAATACAAAAGTATGGAAGGCAATTGCTGAGGCTTTATGTATTCCTAGTAGGAAAAGAATTGTTATAAATTTGAGTAAAGTAAATAGACTAGCAAAAGAAGGAGAATGTATAGTAGTAGCAGGTAAGGTTCTTGGTTTTGGCAATCTTTCTAAAAGAGTTGATATTGCTGCATTATCATTTAGCAAAACTGCAAAATCTAAAATAATTCAATCTGGTGGTAGAGCTTTATATTTAGAGGAATTGATCTCTATAAATCCTAAAGGAAAAAATGTAAGGATTTTGAGGTGATATATACGTCAGAGACAATATATATTGATGGTAAAGATTTAAGATTAGGGAGAATGGCAAGTAAAATTGCCAAGCTTTTAATTAATGGAAATAAGGTTGTTGTAGTTAATGCTGAAAAAGTTGTTATATCTGGAAAGAGACAATCCATCATTAATGATTATAAAAGATGGCTAAGTATAAGAACTCTTAAGAATCCAGAAAAAGTTGGCCCAAAAAGACATAAATCTCCAGACAAAATTGTGTACTATACTATAAGAGGAATGCTTCCAAAAAAACCATCAGGATTAAAAGCTTTAAAAAGATTGAAAGTATACATAGGCATTCCTGAAGAGCTAAAATCTATGAATTTTATTCAAATTGATGAAGCACATGTAAAATATCTTCATGGTCCTTATGTTAGATTAGAGGAAATATCAAAAAGCTTAGGGTGGAATGGCTAAATGAGTGAAAAAATAGTTATGGTGAGTGGAAAAAGAAAAACAGCAATAGCTAGGGGTATTGGTTATCCAGGAAGTGGAAGAATTTTAATAAATGGAATACCCTTAGAAATATATGAGCCAAGAATAGCAAGGATGAAAATTATGGAACCCTTATTGGTTGTAGGAAATGATTTTACTTCAAAATTAGATATTGAAGTAAATGTAAAAGGCGGAGGGTTCATGGGGCAAGCAGAAGCTGCAAGACAAGTAATTGCAAAAATACTTAGTGAATTTGGTGGAGAAGCTATTAAGAAAAAGCTCATAGAATATGATCGAAGAATGCTTATAAGTGATCCAAGAAGAACTGAGCCAAAAAAATTTGGTGGATATAGTGCAAGAAGAAAGAAACAAAAGTCATATAGGTGAAATATATGATCATTCCAGTAAGATGTTTCACATGTGGAAAATTGATTGGAGATAAATGGGAAGAATATAAAAAAGCAGTTAGTAGTGGTAAAAATCCAGCAGAAGTTCTTGATGCATTAGGAATTACAAGATATTGTTGTAGAAGAATGTTTCTCTCACATTTAGAATTGATAGATGAGATATTAGAATATCATGCTTATAGACAGGGAAGAATAAAAGATAAAATAAAAAAATAAATAAAGCTATAGAATGTTTTCATCATGGTGTGATAAAATGGCAAGTATGGAATCTGCTGATCTTCTAGTTCCTATCGAGGTTTATCTAGCAGCTGGTGTACATATAGGAACTCATGTTAAAACTAATGATATGCGTCCATTCATATTTAGAACAAGACCAGATGGTTTACACATATTAGATGTTAGAAAAATTGATGAAAGAATAAGAATAGCTTCAAAATTTATATCAAAGTTTAAGGGTGAAAAAGTTTTAGCCGTTTCAGCAAGACAATATGGTTTCAAACCTGTAGAAAAATTTGCATCAATAGTAGGTGGGAAAGCAATTACAGGTAGATTCATACCTGGAACATTTACAAATCCTAAACTCTCAACTTATATTGAACCACATGTACTAATTGTTACAGATCCACGTGCAGACTGGCAAGCAATATTAGAAGCATCAAAAGTAGGTATACCAGTTGTTGCTCTTTGTGATACAGATAATAGATGTCAATTAGTTGATCTTATAATTCCTGTAAACAATAAGGGAAGAAAATCATTAGCTCTTGTGTATTGGCTTTTAGCAAGACAGGTATTAAGAGAACGAGGAGAAATTACACCAACTGCAGAATTACCTGTAACCGTAGAAGATTTTGAATCCAAGGTACTTGTAAGTGAAGAAGAATATGGAGGATATGAGATTGAAGAATAGAAATCCATATGTTGCAGGGGTTTTCTATGATGGAGAAAAAGAACTTTTAAAAAAACAAATATCTTGGTGTTTTTTACATAAAGTTGGTCCTGGAGCTTTACCTAATGGTATAGTAAAAAATGAAAGAGAAGTTATTTCTTTAATTTCACCACATGCAGGATATGTATATTCTGGTCCAGTGGCAGCTCATGGATACTATTATATATCAAGAGAACCAAAACCAGAAGTAGTTGTAATTATTGGCCCAAATCATACAGGTATTGGTGCAGGTGTAGCTGTTTGGTGCGAAGGCGAATGGCTCACTCCTTTAGGAAGAGTTGAGGTAGATACAGAACTTGCTTATATGTTAGTAAGAGAAGGAGTAGCAGAAAAAGATGAAACTGCACATATGTATGAACATTCAATAGAAGTTCAAATACCATTTCTTCAATTTATATATCAAAATAACTTTAAGATATTACCTATATGTATGCTTATTCAAGATTACGAAACTTCTTATGAATTAGGAAGAACTTTAGCAAAATTATTAAGTAATAGATCAGCATTAATGATTGCAAGTACTGATTTTTCACATTATGTACCATATAGCGAAGCCTATAAAAAAGATTCTCTAGCAATAGAATACATAATAAAAATGGATGCAAAATCACTTGAGAAAATTATAATAAAAGAAGATATAAGTATGTGTGGTCCAGGACCAGTAATGACCATATTAGAGGCATCAAAAAATCTTGGAGCAAGAGAATGTAAACGTTTATGTTATGCTACATCTGGAGATACTTCAGGTCCAAAAAACGAAGTTGTAGGATATGGCTCTTTTGTTATAATTAAGTGATATTAATGAATAAAATAAAATTAAGAATTCCCTTTTCCTTGCCTATTCTTGGAGAATCCTTTGCAGATATAAATAATCCAGTGGTACTCTCAACAATAGATTTTTTTACTGACGTAGATGTTTTTTTTAAAAAATCATCTGAAATTCAATTACCTCTTTCTGATCCATTAATTAAAAGACTAATCATAAATTATTTAAAGAAGAAAGAAATCTTTTTAGAGATTAATGTTAATCCAACTAATGACTTTTTTGTTTTAACTTCTTTATTTTATTTAATAGGAATGGAAGAAATTGAAAATGATATTTCCTTTTTTATTAATAAATTAAAAAGTTCTGCCCTAATTACTCTTTTTAGAGTTCTTACATCACTATCTGGCGGATTTACAATTTGCAGAAAAAATGAAGGAATTATTTCTATTGGTGGAAATATTAATGCTTCTCTTCTTATTAGTTTAAAGAATAAGAAGAGGTCTTCTCTCAGATTAATAAAAAAATTTGAGAATAAATTTCCAGAACTTTATAATCCTTTGATACATACTGTAGGACATATTGCAATAGAAGGTGGAAAAGCTATTAGAGATGGAATGACAAAAAGACTTGGTGATTTAATGAATATAGAATCCATGTTATTGTGTATTTTTAATTTTATAAAACCAAAATCATTACCACTAATTAAGAATTCTTATGGTACAAAGATAATAGCATCAGGTGATATTACTGGAAGTATAATATTAGTACCAAAGAGATTATTATATAAAAATTATCAAAGCTTTGATTTTATTGATATAGGAGTGAAAGAAATTGAATAATGTTGATTTTGTAATAAAACTTGGAGGAAGTGCTATAACTGATAAAAAATCTCCACTTACTGCAAATAAAAAAGTAATTGAAAATATTGCCTCTGAGCTTTCTAATATTAAAAAACTCCCATCTATCATTATAGTTTATGGTGGAGGATCTTTTGGGCATTTTATTGCAAATAAATACATTCATAATGGTAAAATAATCTCAAATATGGGTATATCTGAGATACATTCTGCTATGTTAACTCTTACAGAGATAATCACTTCATATTTTATTAAATATAAGATTCCTATTTTCCCTATCAACTCCTCAAGTTGTTTTGTTCTTTCTGATAATGAATTACAATCTTTTATTAAACCAATTGAATATTCACTAAATAATAATTTAATACCTATTATTGGTGGAGACATAATATTGAGTAAAGAAGAAGCAAAGATTTTATCAGGAGATAAAATCGCCTCTTTTCTTGCAAAAAAATTTAATGCGAAAACTCTAGCTTTTGGTACTGATGTAGATGGTATAATACTAGATGGTAAAATTTTACCTAGAATAAAATTAAGTGATATAGAAAATATTATTCCAAAAATAAGAGTAAATCATGGTGATGTTACAGGGGGAATGACAAATAAATTATTAGAAATAAAAAACTATATATCAGCTGGAGGTAGAAAAGCCATAATATTTAATATAACTCGTTTCGGGATGCTTACTAGATTATTATCAGGAGAAGAAAATATAGGAACAGAGGTTGATAAGGATTGATATTTAATAGAAAATATTCTCATTTACTTATATGTAAAAATTATGATGTTTCCTTTAGAAAAAGCCCTCATTTCGATGATGTAGAATTAATACATTGTGCTTTACCAGAACTTGATTTAGATGAAATTGATACTTCTACATCATTTCTTGGGAAAAAAATCTCAGCCCCAATATTAATCTCAGCAATGACAGGAGGAAATCCAGAAGCAAAAAAGATAAATGAAAATCTTGCTAAAGCAGCTGATAAAATTGGTATTGGAATGTGTGTTGGAAGTCAAAGAATTGCTATTGAGAATCCTCAACTTCAGGATACTTTTACTATTGTAAGAGAAGTATCTGATAATATAATTGTTATTGCTAATATAGGAGGAGTCCAACTTTTACAAAAGAACTTCATAGAATATGCTGAAAAAGCAGTTTCTATGCTAAATGCAGATGCTTTAGCTATACATCTTAACCCATTACAAGAATTAATCCAACCTGGTGGCGATACAAGATTTAAAGGAATACTTAATGCAATAAATGATTTATCTAAACATATTAAGGTTCCAATTATTGTTAAAGAAGTAGGATGTGGTATTTCTAAAGAAGTTGCAGAAAAAATAGTCAATACTGGTATATATGCCATAGATATTGCAGGAGCAGGGGGTACAAGTTGGGCTGCTGTAGAATATTATCATGCATTACAAACAGGAGAATTAAGTAAATCTAAAATTGCTGAAACACTTTGGGACTGGGGAATTCCTACAGCTATGAGTATTTGTGAAGTCGTATCTTTAAATCCTAAAATAACTATAATTGCTTCTGGTGGAATAAGAAATGGCCTTCATATAGCAAAATCCATAGCCCTTGGAGCAGATTTGGTAGGTATTGCTAGACCATTATTGTCATGTGCATTATCCAGTAGCGAAATGGTAATAGAGTATTTACAAAACCTAATTAATGAGCTCAAAGTTATACTTTTATTAACAGGATGTAAAAATATTAAGCAATTAAAATCAGTACCAATTGTTATAAAAGGAGAATTACTTAATTGGATATCTCAAAGGAATTTAAAGGTGAGGGAATTTGATAGAAGAAAAACTTAAAAAAACTTCGTTATTATTAGACCAACCAATAAAGAATTATATTGATGGGTCTGATGTACTCTATAAAGCAGCATTACATCTTCCAAGCCATGGAGGTAAAAGACTGCGACCATTTCTTGTAATAAAGTCTTGTGAAATAGTTGGTGGAGATACTAATTATGTTATCCCTGCAGCTATTGCTGTAGAATTACTACATAACTTTACACTCATTCATGATGATATTATGGATAATGATTTATTAAGAAGAGGTGTGCCTACAGTTCATACAATATGGGGCATTCCAATGGGTATACTTGCAGGCGATTTATTATTTGCTAAGGCTTTTCATATACTTCTATCTATGAAAGGAGATTATGAAAGACTAATAAGAGCAGCTGAAATTATGGCAAAAGCTACTATAATAATATCAGAAGGTCAAAGTATGGATATGTCCTTTGAAAAAAGAAATGATGTTTCAGAAGAAGAATATATGACTATGATATACAAGAAGACTGGAGCCTTATTTGAAGCAAGTGCAAAGATTGGTGCTATATTAGGTGGTGGAAGTGGGGAAATGATAGAATGTCTAGGAAATTATGGTAAAAATTTAGGAATAGGTTTTCAAATATTTGATGATTACTTAGGGCTTGTCTCAAAAGAGGAAATTCTTGGAAAGCCAATTGGAAGTGATATAAGAGAAGGGAAAAAAACTATTTTTATTATCAAATTATTAAATTCTTCATCAAGAGATAAAGTAATTAATATTTTAGGAAAAAAAGATATTTCTAATGAGGATATTGCCTCAATAATTTATTATATAAAAAATGAGAAAATTGATGAATATGTATTAAATAAAGCAAAACTTCACATAGATTTAGCAATTTCTTCATTATCTATATTTCCAAATTCTGAAGCAAAAAATGATCTTATTGAATTAGCAAAATATGCAATTTCCAGATTAAAATAGTGATTGCAATATGATTTCTGATGAAATATTACTACTAATAAAAAAACATGTTGTAATGAATGCTATAAAATATGGTGGTAAAGCTGAATTTAAAGCAGTAATAGGCAAAATTCTATCTGAAAAACCAGAATTAAAATCAATGATACAAGAAGTTTCAAAAATTACTCAATCTATTATCTCAGAAATAAATTCTATGAGTTTATTAGAACAACAGAATTTAGCTAAATCTCTTGGTATAAGTTTAACAAAGGAAAAACCAAAGAAAGAAGAACATGTTCTTCCACCTCTTCCTAATGCTAATAAATATGAAAAGATACGTGTAAGATTTGCACCAAATCCTGATTTCGCTATACATTTAGGTAATGCAAGAGCAGCAATACTAAATGATGAATATGCAAAAATTTATCATGGTATTTTTATATTAAGATTTGAAGATACATCTCCTTCAGTTAAACCGCCTATGCTTGAAGCCTATGATGCGATTCGCGAGGATTTAAAATGGCTTGGAGTTAATTGGCATGAAGAATACATACAATCTGAGAGATTACCTATATACTATGATTATGCTGAAAAGTTACTAGAAATTGGTGGGGCATATATCTGTACATGTCCACCAGAAGAATTTCGAAAATTAGTTAATTCCAGTAAGCCATGTCCTTGTAGAGATCTACCTATCGAAAAACAACTTAAAAGATGGGAAGGCATGATGGATGGATCTATTAAGAAAGGAGGGGCTGTAATGAGGATAAAGACTGATTTAAATCATCCAAATCCAGCTATTAGAGAATGGCCTGCTATGCGTATAGATACAAAACCTCATCCTCTTCAAGGACAAAAATATAGAGTATGGCCTCTTTATAATTTTGCATGTGGAATTGATGATCATTTAATGGGAATTACTCATATTCTACGTGGAAAAGAACATGAGGTTAATACACAACGTCAAATTTATTTATACAAGTATTTTAAATGGGAGTATCCTGAAGTCATACATTATGGACGATTAAAAATAGAAGGTACTATATTAAGTAAATCAAAAATGCGCCAAGGAATAGAAATGGGTTTATTTAAAGATTGGGAGGATCCAAGATTAGGGACAATTGCTGCTTTAAGGAGAAGAGGATTTCTTCCAGAAACTATTAGACGACTGATCCTTGAGGTAGGAGTAAAACCATCTGAAGCCACTATTAGCTGGGATAATATTGAAGCAATAAATAGAAAATTACTAGATCCTATTACTAAAAGATTTGTTTTTATTCCAAATCCTATAAAATTAGAAATTCAAGGTTTAACAAAGGAATTTGAAGCAAGGATACCATTGCATCCAGACCGTCCTGAATTAGGTAATGTAACTTATAAAGTAGGACCATCGAATAATACTATATTTGTCCCATTAAGAGACATATCTAGCATAAAAGTAGGAACTATATTTCGTCTTATGAATTTATTCAATGTTGAATTATTATCTCCATCAATTTGTGTATATATAGGCGAAAGTATAGAAGAAATAAGAAGAATTAATGCACCAATAATCCAATGGCTGCCTTATGGTATTGAACTATCTATAGTAATGCATGATGGAAGTACTATAGATGGTATAGTTGATAGGAATATTTTAAATGAAAATCTACCGAATGTTTTCCAATTCTATAGATTTGGTTTTGTTAAGATATACAAAGAAGATGGCAAGATAAAAGGCTATTATACACACGATTAGACCAAAAAGCTCATAAACCCCTTTGTTTTTGTTTTTTCTACTAATAAAATGAACAATGAGAGGTTGAGGGATAATGTCTAAAACTCCTATATATGTAAGATTTAATGTACCTCCAGAATTAATGGAGCGTACATATGAATGTATAAAATTAGCAGCAGAAACTGGAAAGATAAAAAAAGGAGTAAATGAATCTACAAAAGCAGTAGAAAGAGGACTTGCAAAGTTTCTTGTTATAGCTCAAGATGTAGATCCACAAGAAATTGTAGCACACCTACCTTTACTTGCTGAAGAGAAAAAAGTTCCTTACTCCTATGTGGACTCAAAAGTAAAACTTGGTCAATATGCAGGGATTGAAGTGGCAGCCTCATCAGTAGTAATCATTGATCCTGGTAAAGCCAAACCATTAATGGACGAGATTATAGCAAAAGTCACTGAAATAAGAAAAGGCACAACAGCTGAAGTAACAAAACCAGAGCAGGAAGCAAAAGAAGAGAAACCAAAGGAAGAAGAAAAACCAAAGAGGAAGAAAAAATCAGAAGAATCACAGAAAAAATAAAAATAGATTATAATTTTAAGACTTAAATGTGATAAAATATGAGCGGTGAGACAACTGAAGCTTATCCTGCAGAAGTCATCCAAATAATAGGAAGGACAGGAGTAACTGGTGAAGTAGTACAAGTGAGAGTAAGAGTATTAGAAGGAAAAGATAAGGGAAGAATACTTACAAGGAATGTAAAAGGCCCTGTAAGAATAGGAGACATATTAATGTTAAAAGAGACAGAAAGAGAGGCTAAGAAACTAGTACCAAGATAAGTTGGTGAGTAACATGGTAAGAATATTTAGATGTTCTTTTTGTAACAAGGAAATTGAACCAGGTACAGGAATGATTTATGTTAAGAATAATGGCACACTTCTTCGTTTTTGTTCAAGTAAATGTAGAAAAAATATGCTCAAGCTTAAAAGAGAATCTAGAGATTTTAAATGGGCTTCTGGGGAGGCTAAATGATAGAGAGGACTTTTGTAATGATAAAACCAGATGCTGTAGTTCGAGGTCTTATTGGAGAAGTTATTTCTAGAATTGAGAGAAAAGGTTTAAAAATTGTAGGAATGCGAATGATACATCTATCTAGAGAAGAAGCAGAAGAACTTTATTCAATTCATAAAGATAAACCATTTTTTAATGAATTAATTAACTTTGTGACTTCTGCGCCTGTTGTAGTAATGGCTGTAGAAGGAGAAAGTGCAATTTCTGTCATGCGTAAGATTATTGGTTCAACAGATTCAAAAGATGCCTCTCCAGGTACAATAAGAGGAGATTTTTCTTGTTCAAAAAGCATGAATATTATTCATGCATCAGATTCTTTAGAAAGTGCAAAAAGAGAGCTCTCTATATTTTTCAAAGATTTCCTAAAATATTCACGTGTTGATGAAAATTTTGTTTTTTAATTTTTATATGAGTTTATTAAATGGGGGCTCAGCTCTCACATATGTTTATATAACTTGATGTCATCGCACCATTTTATTCCCCTGCATTCCACTCGGTTTTTCATCGGGCTTGGGGGCATTCAGGGCCACCCCAAGGACCCACATCTGCTAGAAATCCTAACTTTAGTCATGGAAAACGTCAATTCAAGAGAAGCTCTTAATACAAGATTGGCAAGAAAAATGTATAAGCTTTTCTTTTTCTCTTATTATCTGGGTGGTAAAGATGCCATTGAGACAACCTATTGTTACAGTATTAGGTCATGTTGATGTAGGAAAAACTCTTTTGTTAGATAAAATAAGAGGAACAGCTGTTATGGCAAGAGAGATTGGGGCCATGACTGCTTAAAAAGCAGTGGCAGACCCAACATATTGGTGCTAGTTTCCTACCTATGAGTGTAATTGTAAGCTATTGTAGATCTATTATAAAGAATTTTGAAAGTAAACTTCAAATTCCTGGCTTATTAGTAATTGATACGCCTGGTCATGAGGTATTTTCAAATTTAAGATTTAGAGGAGGAGCAGTTTCTGATATTGCTATTTTAGTTATTGATATATTAAAGGGTGTTGAAAAACAAACAGAAGAATGTATTGAAATACTTAAATCAAAGAAAACACCTTTTGTAGTTGCAGCAAACAAAATAGATAGAATCGATGGATGGAGACCAAATCCAAATAAACCATTCATTGAGTCATATAAAATGCAAGAACCTTATGTGAGGTTAAGATTAGATGAATTAATTTATAAAATTATTGGAGAACTTTCAAGATTTGGTTTTTCTTCTGATAGATATGATAGAGTAAAAGATTTCACAAAAACTATTGCCATAGTTCCAACAAGTGCTGTTACAGGCGAGGGTATTCCAGAACTCCTTGCAATTCTTTGTGGTTTAGCACAACAATATCTAAAAAATCGTCTAGTGACTACAGAAGGACCTGGAAAAGGAGTTATACTTGAGAAAAAAGAAGAAGCTGGACTTGGTACAACAATAGATGTTATTTTATATGATGGAATTATAAAAAAAGGCGATACGATTGTTGTTGGTGGAATTGAAGGTCCAATAATAACAAAAGTGAGAGCTCTTTTACTTCCAAAACCTTTGGATGAAATGAGAGATCCAGAGGATAAATTCCTTCTTGTTGATAAGGTAGTAGCTGCTGCTGGTGTAAAAATTGTTGCAACTAATCTTGAAAAAGCCATAGGAGGTGCTCCTATAATTGTAGTCAGTGATGAACAATCTATTGAATCCATTAAAAATAAAATTAAAGAAGAAATTGAAGAAATAAGATTCACATCAGATATAGATGGGGTTATTGTAAAAGCAGACACATTAGGTTCATTAGAAGCTCTTATTAGATTTCTTAAGAATTCAGGCATACCTATTAGAATATCTGATATTGGACCAGTTAGTAAAAAAGACATTATAGAGGCTACGATTGTAAAAAGAAAAAAGCCAGAGTTTGGTGCAGTATTAGGATTTAATGTGGAAATTACTCAAGAAGCAGAAATAGAAAGTAGGAGTAGAAATATTCCTATATTTGTTAGTAATGTAATATATCATGTTGTTGATAACTTTAAGGCTTGGTATTCAAAGATAGTAGAAGAGTTACAAACAAAAGAATTTAGTAAGATTACTCTTCCTGGTGCTATAAGAGTTCTTCCTGGATATGTGTTCAGAAGAAGCGACCCTCCTATATTTGGTATTGAGGTTTTGATTGGGACAATAAAACCAGGTTATTCATTAATGAAGGAAAATGGCGAAATTATAGGAGAGATTATGCAAATACAAGAGCATGGAAACAATCTAAGTGAGGCAAGGAAAGGTGCTAAAGTGGCAATTTCAGTAAAAGGTAATTTTACAGTAGGTAGACAAGTTAAAGAAGGCGATATACTCTATGTCTATGTAAGTGATAATGATATATTTTTATTAAAAGAGAAATTTAAGGATAGGTTATCTCAGGAAGAATTGGAATTACTTGATAAAATACTAAGAATGCATTTAAGTGGTGAAACTATTAAAATTTAGTACTACGAAAGAATTATAAGTAGTATTTTAATTGATTTTAAAACTGAAATGGTGATCTAATTGGTAGAATTTAAATTAGTAATATCTAATCCAGAAGATGGCACATCAAAAACAGTAGTGGTTAAAGACGAACTAGCTCATGCTTTTATTGGATTAAAAATAGGCGACTCCATTGATGGAACACCATTTGGTTATCCTAATAAGAAGCTTGTTATAACTGGTGGAAGTGATAAAAGCGGCATTCCTATGCGTCCTGATATACAAGGTGGAGGAAAGAAATATGTACTACTTGCCGGTCCTCCTGGTTATCATCCAAAAAGAAAAGGAGAAAGGAGGAAAAAACTAGTAAGAGGCAATACAATAACAGAAGACATTGTACAAATAAACTTAGTTATAAAGGAGGAGAAGAATGAGCGAGAACAAACAGCCAGAGTGTAACATTGGTCTTACAGGTCATGTAGATCATGGAAAAACAACTCTTGTGGCTGCATTAAGTGGTGTATGGGCAGCTCGTCATAGTGAAGAACTAAAAAGAGGTATAACTATAAAGTTAGGTTATGCTGATACTACCTTTAGAAAATGTCCTGAATGCCCCCCTCCTGAATGCTATACCACAAAGGAAATTTGTCCAATACATAATGTTAAGACAATTTTTCTAAGAAAAGTCTCTTTTGTAGATGCACCAGGTCATGAAAGTCTTATGGCAACAATGCTATCAGGTGCAGCATTAATGGATGGTGCAATACTAGTGATTGCTGCTAATGAAGAATGTCCTCAACCACAAACTAGAGAACATCTTGTTGCTTTAGAAATAACGGGAATTAAAAATATTGTAATTGTTCAGAATAAAGTAGATGCTGTAGATAAACAAAAGGCCTTAGAAAATTATAAGCAAATTCTTTCATTTATAAAAGGAACTATTGCAGAAAATGCTCCTATTATTCCTGTATCTGCTTTATATGGAGCAAATATTGATTATCTTATTCAGACATTAGAAGAAAAAATAAAGACACCTTATAGAGATCCAACAAAACCTGCTAGATTATATATAGCAAGATCTTTTGATGTAAATAAACCTGGTGCTTTTCCAAAAGATTTGAAAGGAGGCGTAATCGGCGGTTCTCTTATACAAGGAAGATTAAGAATTGGTGATGAATTAGAGATACGTCCTGGTATGAAAATAGAACAAGGAGGAAAGACATACTATGAGCCAATATACACATACGTTGCTAGTCTAATGGCTGGTGGACAAATATTTGAAGAAGTAGGCCCTGGAGGCTTAGTAGGTATTGGTACTTATTTAGATCCTTCTATTACAAAAGCAGATAGTCTTGTTGGTAATATTGCAGGAAAGCCTGGTACATTACCACCAGTTCAAAATGAAATAACTATAGAATATTTCCTATTAGAACGAGCTGTTGGTACAAAGGATTTACAAAAAGTTGAACAAATAAAAGTAAGAGAAAACTTAATGTTAGTAATAGGACCTGCAGTAACTTTAGGAGTAGTTACTTCAATTCGTAAGAATGAAGCTCAGTTATTACTTAAACGTCCTTTATGTGCTGAACCTGGAATGCGTATTGCTATAAGTAGGCTTATTTCTAATAGATGGAGACTTATTGGATATGGCCTCATACAATAAACCAGTTCTACTTGATACAAATATTATAATTTATGCTGTCTCTGAACCTTTTGATTTAGTATCTCAAATAAAAGAAATTGGATTTAATGATATAATAATCATAGAAAGTATTAAAAAAGAACTTGAAAAATTATCCATTAAAGGTAATAATAAAGAAAGAAAATTTGCTAAACTTGCATTAGATCTTTGTAAAAAATTTAGAATAGAAGAAGATCCGCCAATTACTGGGAGTATTGATGATAAAATTATATATGTTGCAAAAAATAAGGGCTATATTGTTGCAACATCAGATATCTTATTGAGAAAGAGATTAAGAGAATTAGGTCTTACTACAATATATCTGAAAGATAAAAGACTCCAGTTAGATTAGCTCACTAAGTATTAAATTTATATATTATATTTTTATTTGTTTACTATAAGTTAATTTGGTGATAAATAATGTTCAAACTTTTACAAGTTAATGATGTGGTTAGGATACCACCAGATAAATTCGATAGTCCTTTAGAAGCAGTAGCTACTGAAGTACTAAGAGCTACATATGAAGGAACCGTCTCTCGTGAACTTGGCATCATAATTGCAGTTCTAAATGTAAAAGTTTCAGATGTTGGAAAAATTTTACCTGGCAATGGTGGTGTTTATCATAAAGTATCTTTTGATCTCCTTGTATTTATACCTGTTATTCAAGAAGTAATTGAAGGAGAAGTAGTTGATGTGACTGATTTTGGTGTCTTTGTTAGAATCGGGCCTATTGATGGTTTAATTCATATTTCTCAAATTATGGATGATTTCATAACATATGATGAAAAACGTGGTGCATTAATAGGTAAAGAAACACATCGTGTATTAGAAAAAGGAATGATAGTGAGAGCTAGAATAGTAACTGTAAGCTTAAGTTCAGGACCATCTCGTAGTAGTAAAATAGGTCTTACTATGCGCCAACCATTTCTTGGTGCGATTTCTTGGATAGAAGAAGATATTAATAAGTCTATAAAGGAAGTTAAAAAAGAAGGTAAGTAATAATGAAAAAAGATAAGCCTTATTCAATTAAATTTGTATGTAGAAAATGTAAATATATATTAAGCGAAGATGAAACAAAATGCCCAATATGTGGTGGAACTGATTTAACTGAAGATTGGGAAGGCTTAATAATAATACTTGATACTTCTTCTGCTTTAGCTGAAATAATAAATGCTAAAAGACCAGGAAGATATGCTATAAAAGTACGTTAAGAGGGGTACGATTGGGTCTCTTAAGACTTCCTGAAGAACTTCGTTCAGAATTATCTAAACCCCTTGGTTTTTTACTTGAGAATACTATTGATAATAATGTAGCATATGTTCTAAATTTAATTAGAGAGAAAAATCCTCCTAAAGTTATAATTGTTGGTGATTATGTACTTTCAGCATTTATCAAATATAGCTATATTCCAGATATCGGAATATTTGATAAGAAAAGCAAAAGATTACCTTTCCAATTGAACATTAATCCTGATATATGCATAAAAAATCCAGCAGGTCATTTATCAGATGAAGCTATAGAGATTATAAAAAATGCATTAAATTCTCAAAAAAAATTAATGATATATGTTGAAGGAGAGGAAGATTTATTGGCATTACCAGCTATCATATTTTCACCAACTAATTCATTCATAATTTATGGTTTAATGAATAGAGGAATGGTTATTGTAATAAATAATAAAGAGAAAAAAATAAAATTATACGAAATTCTCAATAGATTTGAAAGAGTTTAAATCCAGCCTCTTGTTTTCATTGCATCAACTACTCTACTTATTGCACAAATATATGCTGCCATTCTCATGTCTACATTGTAATTGCAATAAGTTTCATAGACTCTATTAAAAGCTTTTACTAGCAATTTATCAAGTTTATCAAATACTTCTTCTTTACTCCAATAATATCCTTGTAAATTCTGAACCCATTCAAAGTATGATACACTAACACCTCCAGCATTTGCTAATATGTCAGGTACCACCATGACTCCTTTCTTATGAAGTATATCATCAGCCTCGGGTGTTGTAGGTCCATTTGCACCTTCTAGTATTAATTTTGCTTTTATTCTATTAGCATTCTTTTCAGTTATTTGATTTTCAAGAGCTGCTGGAATAAGTATATCGCATTCTTTCTCTAGTAATTCTTCATTACTTACAACTTCAGCTCCAGGATAGTTAACAACACTTCCAGTCTTCTTCTTAAATTCTAAGACAGCATCGACTGAAAGACCATCTTTATTGTAAATTCCTCCTCTTGAATCACTTATTCCAACAATCTTACAACCTAGTTTTTCCATGAAATATGCTGAATAATAACCTACATTTCCAAATCCTTGTACTACTACTTTTGCATTTTTTAAATCAATATTTAACTTCTTTGCAGCTTCTCTTCCTACTATAGCAACACCAAGTCCAGTAGATTCAGTCCTTCCTTCTGATCCACCTATATTTACAGGCTTACCTGTAACAGTTCCAGGTACATTGTATCCTTTCCATTTGCTATATTCATCCATGAACCATGCCATTTCTCTACTTGAAGTATTTACATCTCCTGCAGGAATGTCTATTTCTGGACCTATAATTCTTGATATTGCATAGAAGTATCCTCTTGATAATCTCTCTATTTCACCAATACTCATTTCTTTTGGATTACAAATAACTCCTCCTTTTCCTCCGCCATATGGTAGCCCTACTACTGAGCACTTCCACGTCATCCACATTGATAATGCTATGACTTCTTCCATTGTTACATTTGGATGATATCGTACTCCTCCTTTAAATGGTCCTAAGGCATCATTATGTTGAGATCTAAAGCCTTTGAATACTTTTATTGTACCATTGTCCATTCTTACAGGAATGTATACACATAGAACTCTCTTTGGATATTTAAGAATTTCATGTGCATTTGGGTCTAAGTTCATTATTTTTGCACATTTGTTCAATTGTTCTAAAGCCATTTCATATGGGTTTCTTTCATACATAATTTCTCACTAGTCCAAAAAATTGGGCTAAACTTATTAATATTCTTTTTGCTTTTAATTAATATTTTTTATAAAAATTATTTAATTTTATTAAAAATTAATAAAATTTGCACATTAATTAGAAGAAATTATTAATAATATATGTGATGCGATTAACTACCGATAAGCTAAAAAAGGTGCTTTTTCTCTACTTTCTTGATCTAATATGTCTTCAGAAGGGGTACAAATTTCTATAATTGATGATAAATACAACTCTGTTATAAAGCGAAGAGAACTTAAGCTGGAAATAGTTTCGAAAAGTACTCCAAGTAGAGATTCATTAAGAAAAATTTTAGCAGATTTCTTTAAAGTTCCAATAGAATGTCTTTTTGTAATAAGTTGTATTACATCATTTGGAACAAATACTTCAATATGTAGAGTTCATATCTATAATGATGCTGAATATGGAAAAAAGATTGAACCAAAACATATACAATTAAGAAATTTACCAAGAGAAGAACGTAAAAAATTAATGAGTAAGTAGGTGAGTTTATGGCAAAGAAAACAAAACCACATGAGCTTTATGAATATGATTATTCTACAGGTACCATAAAACCAAAAAATAAGATATGTTCAAGATGTGGAAGATTTATGGCAAAACATTTAAAACCAGTTCCAAGATGGGCTTGTGGATATTGTGGATATACAATATTCATACATTAAGGTATAATTCATGAAAATTTACATAATGGGCATTGAATCTACAGCTCATACTTTTGGCTGTGGTATTATAACATCTAATGGGGAAATACTATCAAATGTAAAATCTGAATATATTCCTCCTTCTGGAGGAATACATCCAAGAGAAGCAAGTCAACATCATTCTCAAAAAGCACTATCTGTAATAAAAAAAGCTTTAGAAGAAGCAAAGATTTCTCTATATGATATAGATGGAGTAGCTATATCATTAGGCCCAGGATTAGGTCCATGTCTTAGGACTGGTGCTACAATTGCAAGAGCCATTGCATTATTAATAAATAAACCATTAATCCCTGTAAACCATTGTGTAGCTCATATAGAAATAGGAAGACTGATTACTAAAGAAGAAGATCCTTTAGTAGTTTACGTTTCTGGTGGAAATACTATAATTTCAGCTTTTTCAGATGGAAGATATAGAGTATTTGGAGAGACACTGGATATTGCCTTAGGAAATTGTCTTGATGTTTTTGCTAGACACTTAGGTCTACCTCATCCTGGAGTTCCAAAACTTGAAGCCTTAGCAGATAAAGGAAAGAACTTTATTTTTCTACCATATATAGTGAAAGGGCAAGATGTTTCATATTCTGGTTTATTGACAACAGCAATAAAATATATTGGAAAATACGATTCATGTGATTTAAGTATGAGTTTATTAGAAACAGCTTATGGTATGTTAGCAGAAGTAACAGAGAGAGCTTTAGCTCATACAGAAAAAACTTCTCTCCTTCTTACAGGAGGGGTTGCAAGAAGTTTACGTTTACAAAGAATTTTAAAATCTGTTTGTGAGGAACATTCAGCAAGATTTCATGTAGTTCCTCCTGAACTTGCTGGAGATAATGGTGCTATGATCGCTTGGACAGGATATCTAGCATATAAGGAAAATATTACCATACCAATAGAATCAAGTTTTATTAAACAGAGATGGCGACTCGATGAGGTTGAAATCCCATGGAGAATGAGATATTAATAAAAAAAGGAGCTGAAGCTGAGCTTTATAAAAGTACATGGATGAATAGAGAGGTAGTAATAAAACGAAGAAAAAGCAAATCTTATCGGAATCCTGATTTAGATAGATATATCCGTGTGCACAGAACAAGTTTAGAAGCTAAACTTCTTTCAGATGCAAGAAAACTTGGTGTTCCTACTCCAATTGTATATGATGTCGACCTAAATAATACTCAAATAATTATGAGCTTTATTAGAGGTCCACCATTAAAGAATTTAATTCCAAAGATGAATAAGGAATATATGAAAAAAACATTTATAGAAATAGGAAGACTAGTTGGTTTATTACATAAAGGCGGAATTGTTCATGGTGATTTAACAACCTCAAATATGTTAATACAAAATGATATGATATTCTTTATAGATTTTGGATTAGGAGATTATACAAAAGATATTGAAGCAAGAGGTGTAGATATTCATTTAATGCGAAGAGCTATTGAAAGTTTATATTATGAGTTTTCAGAATATGCATATGAAAGTTTTATTGTTGGTTACAAAGAAATAATGTTAGATGAAGCAAATGATATATTAAAAAGAGTAATTGAAATAAGAAAAAGAGGAAGATATGTAGAAGGTGATAGACATAAATGAAATATATTTTGTAACTAGTAATGATCATAAAATAGAAGAAGCGAATCGAATTTTATCACAATTTGGCATCAAATTAAAAAAATCTAATATAAAAAAAATAGAAATACAATCTAATTCTCTTGAAAAAATCGTAAAATATTCATTATTGTATGCTATAAAAAAGCTAAATAATGAAATAATTGTTGAAGATTCTGGTCTCTTTATAGAGAAGCTTAACGGCTTTCCAGGACCTTTTTCTTCTTATGTTTATAAAAAACTAGGATGTAATGGTATATTAAAATTAATGAAAGAAATATCAGATAGAAGAGCATTATTCAAATGTGTTGTTGGTTATTGTTCTCCTAATATTAAACCAGTAATATTTCATGGTATTTGTTATGGAAATATATCATATGAAATACGAGGTTCTCATGGATTTGGTTTTGATCCAATTTTTATTCCTGATAATTCTAATGGACTTACATTTTCTGAATTATCACCTGAGGAAAAAGATAAATTTTCTCATCGTGGAATCACATTTAGAAAATTTGGATTATGGTACATAAATAATATTGCTAAACCTTAAATAACAGTTTATCTCTTTATCGCATACATATAGGTGAGACTACTTGAAGAAGAGTAAGAGAAAAGGTAAATCACATTCAACTAGGCCTATAACAACTATCTCCAAGTGGGTAAAATATACACCAGAGGAAGTAGAATCTTTAGTAGTTGAACTTGCAAAGAAAGGAATACCTCCTTCTCAAATTGGCATTATTCTTAGGGATCAATATGGCATTCCTTTAGTTAGACAAATAACTGGTAAGAGAATATGTGAAATATTAGAGGAAAGAAAATTACTACCTGCTATACCAGAAGATCTAAATAACTTAATAAAACGTGCTAGTAGGGCTAGAAGACATTTAGAAGAACATCCAAAAGATATGAGCTCTAAAAGAGGTTTGCAACTCATAGAATCTAAGATAAATAGACTTGCTAAATATTATATATCTATAGGTAGATTACCTTCTGATTGGAAATATGTACCAGAAAAAGTATCTATATTATCAAAATAGAAATTAATAGACTAAAGGGGATAATTTGTCAGAGAATACATTGCTTAATAAAATAAGTTCTGTTGCAGAAAATATTAAAAAAATACCTAAAGAAGAAAAAATACTGATCATATCTCATTACGATGCAGATGGTATTTCTTCAGGAAGTATAATTTTTCAATTATTATTTAAATTAGGATTTTCACCTCATATAAGAATATTAACACAATTAGATCATGAAATTATAAATGAAATAAAATCTTTGAATTATGATTATGTAATATTTAGTGATATGGGAAGTGGTCAAAAATCTCTTATAAGCTCTATTGAAGGAAAAAATATTTTTATCATAGATCATCATCAACCGGAATACTCTGAATTAGAAAATGAAATAAATCCACATTATTTTGGATTTGATGGTGCAAAAGATATATCATCTTCTGGCTTAGCATATCTTTTAGCTAAAGAAATTGATGAAAAGAATACTTATTTATCACAAATTGCAATTATTGGGGCCCTTGGAGATCTTCAAGATAGAGGTGAAAAAAATTCGCTTATTGGACTTAATGAGAAGATTTCTCAGGATGCAGAAAAAGCAAACTTATTAAAGAAAAAATTAGGTTTAAAATTACATGGTTTTGAATCTAGACCAATTATACAATGTTTAGCAAACACTATAGAACCTTATTTACCTGGATTAACTGGTAATGAAGGCGCATGTCTTAAGTTTATTAAGAATCTTGGTATAGATCCAAAAAGACCAGATGGTAATTGGAAAACATTATCCGATCTATCAAATGAAGAGGTTAAATTACTAGTAAGTGGTTTAATAAGATATTTAATTTCTCTTGGATTCTCAAGTAAAGAGGCAGAAAAAATCATAGGAACTGTTTATATATTTCCTAATGAATCAAGCGATTCTCCCTTATATGATGCAAGAGAGTTTTCTTCATCTATAAATGCATGTGGTCGTATGAATAAATATGGTCTTGGTGTTGCTATTTGTTTGGGTGATAGAAGTAATGCATTAAATGAACTTAAGCAAGTTCTTCAGGATTATAAGCAAAAATTATCGTATTATATAAATTGGTTATCCTCTAGTAATAACTCTATAAAGATATTATCACATGTACAAGCAATTTTTGGAGGAGATATAGTGGATGAAAAAATGATAGCTCCCCTGATCTCTATGTTATATGGTAGTAAACCATTCTCATTAGAAAAACCTATAATTGGTTTCTCTAAATCTAAAAATTTTGTTAAGGTTTCTGCAAGAGCTACAATAGAATTAGTAAATAAAGGTATAAACCTTGGTGCTTTGATTAGAGAAGCAGCTAAAAAGTGTAATGGTATAGGAGGAGGACATAATATTGCAGCAGGTGCACAAATTCCTATAGGAAAAGAAGAAGAATTTCTTGAATATCTTAACAAATTAATAAAAGAATCTCAGGTGATTAAAACTGAAGTTAGAACTACAAATTAAAATTCCATATGAAAATGAAAAAATAGCAAAAATAATAGAAAGATCAATAACACCAGATAATTATGGAGCTCCTATCAATACTAATATACAAATGAATGTAGAAAACTCTTTTCTATCAATAAGAATTCTCTCTACTGATGATATTCCATCATTTTTAAGAACTGTAGATGATCTATTAGTATGTATTAACTTAACAGAAAAAATTTTAAAAGAGTTTGTCTCAATTACTTAAAGCTTATATTAGGGCAGCTCACATTTTGTAGTGAGGAAAGAATAATGTCCTCTAAACAACCTACAACAAAACTAAAAGAAAAATGGAGACAAAAGAGATGGTATACTATCATTGCGCCATCTTCATTTGGAAATCTTGAAATAGGAAGAACTATTGCAGATTCTCCACAAAAACTTATTGGTAGAGTAGTTGAAACTACTCTTTATGATATAACTGAATCAATTTCTCAGCTTTATATTAAGTTATATTTCAAAATAATAAAAGTTGAAGGTGATAAAGCTTATACAATGTTTTATGGTCATGATTTTGCTAGAGATTATTTAAGAAGCCTTGTAAGAAGAGGAACATCACGTATAGATGGCATATTTAATATTACATCAAAGGATGGTTATAAAATGCGAATTAGTATAATTGCAATTACTGCAGCAAGAGCAAAAACATCACAAGCACATGCTATAAGAAAAATAATGGAGGATATTATTACAAAGAAGGATGGGCAATTACTTTATGATGAACTTGCTCAACAATTAGTATTAGGAAAAATAGCCTCAGAAATTTATAATGAGGCTAAGAAAATATATCCATTGAGGAAGTTAGAAGTTAGAAAAAGCAAACTATTAGAAGCACCACAAGTATCAGTGACAACTCAAGCAATAACTCAATAATTAAAAATAAATTATTAATTTAAAATATTTAATCTTATGAAAGAAATTATAAGCTCTTCTGGAATTAGAGGATTAGCTATAAGTGAAATATCTCCTGAATTTTGTATGAAAATTGGAATAGCAATATCTAATAATAAGAAAGGCGAATACGTAATTGGTCATGATGTTCGTTTGTCTTCTTATTTATTAGCTAATAGTTTAGCTAATGGAATCTGTGCAGGAGGCTCTGATTCTATATTTATCGGTCTTTCTCCTACTCCTGCAATTGCATTTTATGCTAGGAATTTCACAGGCGGCATTGTTATAACAGCAAGTCATAATCCTCCTGAATATAATGGATTAAAAATATTTAATGAAAATGGTATTCCTGTTACCTCATCTTTTTATGAAAATCTTATAAAAACTCCTATTAATTATTCTAATTGGGACTCATTAGGTAACATTAAGAATTTTCATGGTATATATGAGTACATAGATTTTCTTATTTCTAATATAAATACAAAGAGAAAATGGAAGATTGGATTAGATCCAGGAAATGGAACAACATCACTAACTGCTCCATTAGTATTTCATAATGTAGGTCATGAAGTTAGAACAATAAATATTAATTTAGATGGTAGATTTCCTGGAAGAGGCGCTGAACCAAATGAACAATCTTCAAAGTTATTATCTGATCTTATTAGAAAACACTCTTTAGATGTTGGATTTGCATATGATGGTGATGGTGATAGGGTCTTAATAATTGATGAAAATGGTAATGTAATTCCTCAAGATATCGCCCTAGCCTATATAGCCAAATTTATGTTTTCTAAATTAAATAAGCCAATAGTTGTAAATGTAGATACTTCATCAATTGTAGATTTTATTATAAATTCTATTGGAGGGAAAGTTTACAGATCAAAAGTTGGTGATCCATATATTGTAGAAGAAATCATAAAAAAAGATGCATGTTTTGGAGGAGAACCATGTGGCGCTTGGATTTTTCCAGACATAATAAAATGTCCAGATGGTGTTCTATCATCAATTATATTTTTGAATTTTCTAGATCATGAAGGAATAAAACCTTCAGAACTATTAAATAATCTTCCTAATTTCTTCATAGAAAGAAAAAATATTCCATGTAAAGACAAAATCTCTACTATGAAAAGAATAATGAATGAACTTCCTAAACTATATCCTGATGCTGATATTTCATATATTGATGGTATTAGAATTTCCTGGGACGATTTTACATGGGTTTTAATAAGGCCTTCTGGAACTGAACCACTAATAAGAATAACTATAGAATCAATGTCTAAAGATAAATTAAAAAATCTTATTTCTTCAATTACAAAGTTTATAATTAAAGGTGATTAAATTACGAAAGGTATAATTCTTGCTGCTGGTAAGGGCACAAGATTAGATCCATTCACAATAAGTAGACCAAAACACTTAATTCCTATTGCTGGAGCCCCATTAATTGAACATATAATAAATACACTTAAAGAAAATGGTATTAATGAAATAATAATTGTCATAAATTATATGGGGGAATTAATAAAATCATACTTAGGTGATGGATCAAAATTTTCAATAAAAATAAATTATGTAGAACAAAAAACATTAGAAGGAACAGCTCACGCGCTTTACTCATGTAGAGATTTAATTAATAATGAATCATTTATAGCTATATATGGTGATATTGTTTTCCATCCTTCTATTATTTCTACTCTAATATCTTCTTATAATGAAAAGTATTTTGGTGTCATATTAGGAGTTCATGTAAAAAATATCAAAGATTTTGGATTATTAATTACTGATGGAGAATTTTTAACAAAGATAGAAGAAAAACCAGATGTTAATGAATCAGGAATTATTAATGGTGGAATGTATATATTCAAACCTGAAATATTCAAATTTATAGAAAAAACTGAAAAATCTATTCGTGGAGAAATAGAATTAACATCATCAATAAATATGGCAATAAAAGAGAATAAAAAATTTCTTATAGTGAAATCAGAAGAAGATAAATGGATTGATGTAGGAAAGCCTTGGGATATACTAGATGCTAATAAGCTTCTTATGGATGTAAAAGTGAATAAAAAAATTATTCATGGCGATGTAGAAGATGGTGTTCATATAAATGGTAATGTAGTAATTGAAAAAAATGCTAAGATTCTTTCTGGAACTTATATTGAAGGCCCTGTTTGGATTTCCTCTGGATGTAGAGTAGGTCCAAATTGCTATCTCCGTCCATATACTTACCTATGTAAAAATGTAAGAGTAGGAAATGCTTGTGAAATTAAGAATAGTATAATCATGGAAGATACTAATATTAGTCATCTCTCTTATATTGGAGATAGTGTAATAGGAGCAAAATGTAATATTGGAGCAGGGACAATAATTGCAAATTTAAAATTTAATGAAAGTACTGTAAAAGTAAAAATAAAAGGAGAAAAAATTGATAGTGGAAAAAGAAAACTTGGAGCATTTATTGGTGATAATGTTAAGACTGGAATAAATGTTAGTATAAATCCTGGTGTAAAAATTGGACCAAATTGTTGGATTGCCCCAAATACATTTGTTTATAAAGATGTACCAAAAAATTCTTTTTTAACTCAAAAATTTGAAATAGAATTAAAAGAAAAATGATAATTGAGAAAAACACAATAATAAAAGATCATCGAAAAGTCAAATTAAAATTTGCATTAGTATATCCCAATATATATAATATAGGAATGAGCAATCTTGCAATTCGCTTACTTTATGAAATTATCAATAGTAGAGAAGATATTGTTTGTGAACGTTTCTTTTTTTCAGGTTATAGAAAAGAACCAAGAAGTGTGGAATCTGGATTACCTTTAAATTATTTTGATGTAATAGGGGTTTCTTTTCAACATGAAATGGATTATATTCGTTTTCTAGATATGCTTTCATCATCATCAATACCTATAGAAGCTGATAAACGCAACTTCCCTATTATTATTGCAGGAGGGCCTGCGGTATCCTCAAATCCAATGCCATTGACTAAATTTATTGATTTCTTTGTTATTGGCGAAGTAGAACCAATTATTAATATGTTATTGGATTCTTTAGTAAATAGAAGTTTAAATAATACATATCCTTCCATACCTGGACTATATAAGCCAGGAAAATCAACAGAAAGAATATACATTAAAAATTTAGATTTAGCTCCCCATGCAATAAGACAAGTTATTTCAAACTTAAATAATACATTTACTTCATCTTTTTTACTTGAAGTAAGTAGGGGTTGTAAAATTGGTTGTAGATTTTGTCTTGAATACTTCTTATATTTTCCAAAAAGAGAAAGATCTTTCAAGAATATAGTCCGTATTATTGAAGATGGATTATTATTGACTCAAACTAATAAATTAGTTATTATTAGTTCTGCATTTTTAGATCATTCTCAAATAAAAGATATTCTTTCATTTCTTATTGAAAAGAAAATTAATTTCTCAGTACCATCCATAAGAGTATCAAAAATAGATGATGAACTTATTAAATTAATTGCCTTAGGTGGACAACACACATTAACAATAGCACCTGAATCCCACTGTGAACATTTAAGAAATATAATTAATAAGAAATTTGATAACGATTTATTCTTCGATATAATAAGAAAAGCTAAAGAAGCTGGTATAAAATCTCTTAAACTATATTTTATGTTGGGAATTCCTGGTGAAAAAATTGAAGATTTTAATGATTTAGATATCTTCCTCTCAAGAATAATTTCATTAGGTTTCTCACCATCATCAATCCACATATCAATAAATCCATTAATTCCAAAAGCTAATACACCATTTCAATGGTTACCATTAATATCAAAAGAAGACTATAGAAAGCGTCTTACTATTTTTTATAAAAAAGCAAGGACTTTAGGAATAAAGAGAATTGAATCATTAGATTATAGGTGGTGTGCTATTCAAGCATATCTCTCTACTGCTGGACAAGAAGCATCAGAATTACTAAAGTTATTATTAGAGGATATTAAAGCTGGAGGTAATGGTGATTTAGGATCTTGGAGAAGAGTATTGAGACATTATAAAAAGCGTCCAGAAAATATATATGAACCCAGATCTATTGAAGAACCATTACCATGGGAAGAAATAAAAGGAGCATTTCCTATATCTATATTGAAAAAAGATTTTACAAAAGTGATGGGAGATATTGAATGAGAATTTCAAAAGAGGAATTCAAGAAATTATTTCCTAATATCGCAAAAGAATTAGAGGGAAATAATGGTATACATTTAAAGGTAGATAAGAGCAGAGGTTATAATCCGACAGTTATAGATTTTATAAAAAGATGTGAAAAAGATGAAGAAGCTATTGAAATTATAGATTTTCTTGAAAAACGTGGAGAGATAACTAAAGAGTATGCAGAAAGTTTAAGAAAAAGAATAAAGGAAAAAGGTGTAAGATCTTTTGGTAAAAAAAGAGAACCAGGATATTATTTTAGAGCTTTTAAATAAATTTAATTCTAATTTATTTAGCTGAAACTATCTTAATTACATCTCTATCCTTCAATACATAATTACCTCCAATTCTTTGCCCTGTTCTAACATTTATTGCATATAAGAAATTATCACCTAGGTCAGTATGGATTTTATATGCAAGATCTATAACTGTAGATCCTTCTTGTAATATGAAGACATCTGGCAATACATTTCCTTTACTATCTGAAAGCTTTATTACATCTTCTACAGGGAATACTGCAATCATCTTTAATTCTTTCTTATAAATACTCTCTAAAGCTTCTTGTACGCCTGTACTACCCCAACTCTTTAAAATTCCTTCGACTTTATTAAGTGCTTCCTTTTGTTTTTCATTTAGCTCATCATGCTTTAAAATTTTAAAATGAGAATCCCCAGGTATATACTCTATCAATCCTTTCTTTGCTGCTAATCTTAATAAAAGTTCAGCCTCAGCAGAACAAGGAATAACAGTATAATTTTTAAATTCAGACTTTATTCTATTAATATTATCCTCTGCTGTTGGCAAATCTATCTTATTGGCCGCAATTACCATAGGCTTGGCTATTCTCCTTAACATCTTTACAAATTCCATTATTTCTTCATCAGTCCATCTATCTATGCTTTTATTAAATTCGTCTCTCGATTTTAACGTCATAATGATATGTTTTTTATTAATCATGAGACCAGATAATCTTTCATAAAGTACTGTGACGATATCTTCTTTTTGTTGTGAAACTCTTTTTACCATTTTGTTCCAATCCTTTTTTAATATTTGAAATAACCACATTATAATTTCATATTCTACAAACTTTATATCTTCTACAGGATCTCCTTTTCCCAATTCACATGGATTTCCATTTATATCTGTTGAACCTGAAGCATCTACAACATGAATAAATCCATCAACTTGTCTTAAATCGTCTAAAAATTTATTTCCAAGTCCTCTTCCCTTATGTGCCTCTGGAACAAGTCCTGCTACATCTACAATCTCTACAGGAACCCATCTAATACCATTAATACACTTAGAATTTCTTGGATTATCTTTTACTCCCAATTCTTTACATACACAATGAAATCTTATGCTAGTTACTCCTTTATTTGGTTCAATTGTTGTAAATGGCACATTACTTATCTTTACAGGTATTAAAGTAGCAGCTGAAAAGAATGTTGATTTTCCAACATTTGTTTTTCCCACTATTCCTGCAATCATAATTACATCTTAGTATAACTTAAAATATTAAAAAGAGAAAAATTTTTTTATATAATAAATTATTGCATTTTTGGGATATTAAATGAAGGTATTAATCGCTGATGATATTGATAAAGAATGCGCAATTAGGCTTAGGAATGCTGGTTTTGAAGTAGATGAATTTCCAAATATTTCAAAAGAAGAATTAATGAAAATAATCCATAATTATGATGTATTGATTGTAAGAGGAAGAACAAAAGTAACAAAAGAAGTTATAGAATTAGCAAAAAAACTTAAACTCATTGGAAGAGTTGGTGTTGGACTAGATAATATCGATGTTAAAACTGCTGAAGAAAAAGGTATAAAAGTGATTAATACCCCTGAAATGTCTACTATTGCAGTAGCAGAACTTACATTTTCACTAATTCTAAATTTGGTTCGTGGAACATATAGAGCCATAGAGTCTATGAAAAAAGGATTATGGGAAAAAAAGAACTTATATGGTTATGAATTATTTAATAAAACTCTAGGAATTATTGGTTTTGGGAGGATAGGTAGAGCAGTAGCTGAAAGAGCAAAAGCATTTGGTATGAGAATAATTATATATGATATAATCAATTATAATATGATAAAAGAAGAAATAGAAAAACTTAATGCTACTTATGCATCATCACTTGAAGAATTATTAATGAACTCTGATATAATTACAATTCATGTACCTTTGACACCACAAACAAAATACATGATAAATTCTAAAACAATTTCTTTTATGCGTAATGGTGTTTATATAGTTAATACTTCAAGAGGAGATATTATTAATACTAAGGATCTACTTAATGCCTTGAAAACTGGAAAAATTGCTGGCGCTGCTCTTGATGTTTTTGAAAACGAACCTCCAAAAGAAGATTGGGAAAAAGAACTAATATCTCTACCTAATGTAATTACTACTCCTCATATAGGTGCACAGACATATGAAGCTCAAATTAAGGGTGCAATTTTAATGGCCGAAAATATTATTAAACTCTTTAAACCGTCTAACTAGGGGATAAAAATGTACAAATATCTTGCAGAAATGTGGCGCAATCCTGATGAAGGTATACTCAAATCTATAAGAATGATGAGACTAGTTAGATGGAGAAGAGAACCAACAGTTGTTAGGATAGATCATCCTACACGTATAAACAAAGCAAGAGCTCTTGGTTATAAAGCTAAACAAGGTATTATTGTGGTAAGAGTAAGAGTTAGAAGAGGTTTTATGAATGTAAGTAGACCAAGAACTGGTAGACGTCCAAAACGTATGGGAATAATTCATCCATCAAAAAAGAGCTTACAATGGATTGCTGAAGAGCGTGCTGCTAGAAAATTCCCAAATATGGAAGTATTAGGAAGTTATTGGGTAGCTTCTGATGGACGATTTTCATGGTATGAAGTGATACTTGTTGATCCGCATCATCCTGCTATAATCTCAGATAAAGATTTATCATGGATTACAAAACAAAGAGGAAGAGTATTCAGAGGTCTTACTCCTGCAGGACGTAAGAGTAGAGGTTTACGTAATAGAGGTAAGGGTGCAGAAAAACTTAGACCAAGTAGAGAATATTAATGTTAAATATGAAGGAATATAAAATTTATTCTATTTCTTTAAGCACAATAGTACATGCAACCGAGGATAAAGAAAAAGTAAAATCTGCTATATTTAATATAATACCTAGAAACTTAGTAAATTTATTTACTATAAATGAAATAAATGTCAAAGGTCATTATGGTAATCCCATTACACTATTAAGTCTAGAAATAAATAATCCTGATATCACAAATGAAATATTTGAATTTATAATCAAATCAATTCCAAAAGAAGAGCTTGCTCTTATAAAAAATAATCCATCATTATATTGTGATGATAGGTCTATATTTTTAAGAATAGATAAACAATATGCTTATCTTGGAATAATCAAACTTTCATTTCTTGATGATGTTATAAAAATTAAGATAAATGTATTAAATCCTCTAGCTCTATTAAGTAAGTTATGAAAATATTTAGATCAAGATATATATTATTTAAAGTTTCAGGAAATGCTTATGATCATGAAATATTATTTCATATCAAATCTATTTTATTACCTCATGAGATAAAAATTGTATTTAAAAAATTACCTTTTATTATCGTAAGGATTGATCATAAATCATGGGAAGTTTTCAAAAGATTATATGGCCCAAAAATTACTATAGCTTCAAAAAAATTTATCATAACCTCTATCATAACTTCTGGAACTATAAAAAAATTAAAGGAAAGAATAAAAACTTAGTTATATTATTATTAAATGGGGATGAAGAAGCCGTCCCAGTCACCAGAAAACTTGTGTTGAAAAATATTGAACTGACCCAATTAATCTTAGAAGTTTTCTGACCTCCTCCCCGCCCTAAAGGGCGAGGCTTGATCGTTGTCATTAGATTATAATTTACTATCTCTTATGATATAGACAAATTACCAGTAATAAAATAAAGTTTCCAATTTTAAAATTTGACAATTTTTTCTAAGTAAAATTTATATTTTATATTTTCAGATAAATTTAAAAACATTTGTCCTTTACTATTTTACACATTAAAAAAAAAGAGGTAGAGTGTATTGAATGAGAAAGGAAGAGAATTAATTAGAATGATAAATAAAGAATGTATAGACTATCCTGATTATCAAATTTTAGATTCACCAGAACCTAAGCTTTATAAGGAGATATTTCCATTTTCAAATCCTCCAAGAATTCTATGGGATGGTATAATAGTACCTATGGATATCCCCAAGGAACTATGGATTACAGATACTTCATTTAGAGATGGACAACAGGCTAGAGCACCATATACAGTAGATCAAATAGTTACATTATATAAGTACTTAAATAAGATAGGTGGACCAAAGGGAAAAATACTAATGAGTGAATACTTTCTTTATACAAAACGTGATAAAGAAGCAGTTAGTAAACTTTTAGAGCTTAATTATCAATATCCTATAGTAAGTGGGTGGATTAGAGCTAGTAAAGAAGATCTTAAATATGCAAAAGAAGCTAAGGTTAAAGAAGTTGGAATGTTAGCATCAATTTCAGACTATCATATATTTTATAAATTTAAAGGTTTAAGTCGATCTCAAGTAATATCCAAATATCTTGAGGTAATAGAGGAAGGTCTTAAATCCGGTATAGTTATGCGAGCACATATTGAAGATTGTACAAGAGCTGATATACTGGGAGTTGTTGTTCCTTTTGTGAGATCTCTTATGCGTTTATCAGAAAAATACGGACTACCAGTAAAAGTGAGAATTCCTGATACCTTAGGTTTAGGTCTTCCATGGCCTCAAGCAGCATTACCAAGAAGCATACCAAAAATTGTATGGATTCTCCATAATATTTGTGGTGTGCCTTCAGAATGGCTTGAATTTCATGGGCATAATGATTTTCATATGGGCGTTGCAAATGCTACTGCTGCATGGCTATATGGAGCTGCTCTAAATAATACCACTCTATTTGGTATAGGAGAAAGAGCTGGAAATGTACCATTAGAAGCCATGGTCTTCATTTATGCTTCTATAAAAGGAGATCTTGATGGTATTAATACACTTGCTATAACAGAAGTAGCAGAATATTATAGGAAAGTAATTGGTTATGAGATTCCACAATATTATCCACTAGTTGGTAGTAATTTTACAGTAACAAGAGCTGGGATTCATGCAGATGGCACACTCAAAAATATTGAAATGTACTTACCATTTGATACTGAAAAATTATTAGGAATTTCTCCTACTGTTTGTATAACTCCATATTCTGGTACTGCTGGTATTGCTTTTTGGATCAATCATCACTTCAAATTAAAAAACAATAAAAAGATAGAAAAAGATGATCCAAGGGTATTACAGATATATAATGAAGTATTGAAGAGATTTGAAGAAGATAATGCATTGGTGATTTCTGATGAAGAAATGCTTTCATTAGTTAAAAAGTATATCCCCACATTATTTGAAAGAGAAACTCAAGATACCGCATAATTTAAAAAAAAGACAAGTAAATATATATTTCTAAAGACAATACAGTATTAGGTATATGGTGAAAAAATATGTTCACACCTCCAGGTCTAGGTTACGATAGAGCAATAACTATATTTTCACCAGATGGACGTTTATTTCAAGTAGAATATGCTTTAGAGGCTGTAAGAAGAGGATGGACCGCATTAGGTATAAGATGTTTAGATGGTGTTGTACTTGCAGTAGAAAAAAGAAAAATAAGTCCATTAATTGATCCATCTTCAATGGAAAAAATTTTAAAAATAGATGAGCATGTTGGCGCAACTTTTGCAGGTCTATCTTCAGATGCAAGAATATTAATTGATCAGGCAAGACAAGAAGCTCAAATCAATCGTATACTTTATGATGATATTATTGATATAGAAGTATTAACTAAGAGAGTTAGTA
>Ga0272449_1000133_pt1 | contig 98751 bp, 92 predicted proteins | sample YNPCB0241_FD_198679 | JGI IMG/M metagenome (GOLD analysis project Ga0272449, IMG submission 198679) | Hot spring sediment microbial communities from Yellowstone National Park, WY, United States - YNP-CB-024-1 | ecosystem: Environmental > Aquatic > Thermal springs > Hot (42-90C) > Sediment...
GTTAAATTAAATGGCAAATGGGGTTATATTGATAAAGAGGGGAAGAAAGTAATTCCATTAAAATACGATAAAGTTGGAGATTTTTTTGAAGGTCTTGCCTCGGTTGAATTGAATCATAAATGTGGATTTATTGATAAAACCGGAAAGGAAGTAATACCTCTGAAATACAAGTATACTGAAAATTTTTCCAAAGGTCTTGCTCAGGTTGAATTAAATGGCAAATGGGGATATGTTGATAAAAAGGGAAGAGAATATTTCCCTGAATAATTTCAATTTTTTACTTTTATCAGTTTTTTGGCAAGGATTTTTTTAAGTTCTGGCTTTTCTTTTAATTGTTTTTTTAAGTTTTCCTCTCTTATTGGGTTTATATAATCTGGAGACTGAAATGAGTATTTAAAGTTTGTATGAACATCGTATTTTCCATTTATTAATGCGATGGTATCTTCAGCAAAAACTCTTTCCTCATCTGTTGGAATAACAAATATCTTTACTTTTGATTTTCTATCAGAGATTATTGTCTCAGCATTTCTTGTTTTTGAGATTTTGTTTTTCTCTTTATCTATAATTATTCCAAGGTTTTCAAGTCCTTCAAGGGCTTTTTCTCTTGTAATTGGTCCCATTTCGCCAACGCCAGCAGTAAATACAATTGCATCAACTCTTCCAAGCGCCGCATAATAGGCACCAATGTATTTTCTAATTCTATAGGATTCTATTTCAATTGCAAGTTTTGCTTTCTCATCGCCATTTTCACTAGCGACTTCAATATCTCTTCTATCAATATATTTTCCAGTTATTCCAAAAACACCTGATTTTTTGTTTAAAATATTATCCATATCTTTTGGAGTTAGGTTTTCTTTCTGCATTACAAAAAGCCCTATTGCAGGGTCATGATCTCCTGCTCTTGTTCCCATAACAAGTCCTTCAAGTGGAGTAAATCCCATTGATGTGTCATAAGAGCAACCGTTTTTTACAGCATTTATTGATGCGCCATTTCCAATATGAGCAATTATAAGATTTGTTTCAAAAGGATTTTTGTTTAGTAAAACCGCTGCTCTTTTTGCAGTATATAAAAATGATGTTCCATGAAAGCCGTATCTTCTTATTCCATATTTTTCATACCATTCATAAGGAAGGGCATAAATATAGGTATGTTTTGGCATAGTTTGGTGCCAGGCTGTATCCATTATCGCTGTGTGTGTAATGAATGGAAGTATTTCCATTGCTGCCTCTATTCCCATAACATTTGGTGGATTGTGCAAAGGAGCGAGAGAACAGAGTTCCTTAAATGTTTCTATTGTTTTTGGTGTTATTATAACTGATTTTGTAAATTTTTCACCACCATGAACAACTCTGTGTGCAACCGCTTTTATCTCAGAGATATTTTCAATAACTCCATAGTTTTTATCCATAAGTGTTTCTATAACTAAATTAAACGCTTCTTTATGATTTTTTACTTCTTTTTCTTTTTTGATTTTATTTCCATTTAATGGCTCATAATTTATAAATGAGTTTCCTATGTTTATTCTCTCAACTATTCCTGAGGCAATAAATGAGTTTTTCTCTTCATCAAAAACAGAAAATTTTAATGATGAACTCCCACAGTTAATTGTAAGTATTTTCATAAGGTCTCCTTTAAAATTAAATCCCCCTTACTCCCCCTTTACAAAAGGGGGAGAGAAGAGAAGAAGAGGGGGATTTTAAAAAGCAGGGCTAAAGCCCTGCCCTACGAATTCTTATTAGTGAACTTTGTTGACTTTATTTTTTGTATTTTCCATAATTATATTATACATTTTTGTAAGGAGGTTTTATGGATAAGAACATTAGAGAGGCAAATAAACTGATTCTTGAAAATGTTAGAGAATCTTTAATAAAAAATAGATTTAATTCTTTTATTTTTGATACAAAAGAAGAATTAAAGAAAAATATTGTTGAGATGATTGGTCATGGCAAAAAAATAGGTGTTGGTGGTAGTATAAGTTTAAAAGAAATAGGTGTTCTTGAAGAACTTTCAAAAAATAATAAAATTTATACGCATCTTCCAGATATGAATTATGAGGAGAGGAGAAAGGTTTGGTTAAATGCTATTGATAGTGATTTTTATCTTGCATCACCACAGGCAATTACCTGGGATGGGAAACTTATATTTATAGATGGTAACGGAAATAGATGTGCAGCGCTTACCTGGGGACCAAGGCATATAATACTTGTTGCAGGAATAAATAAAATAGTTAAGGATTTTGATGAAGGGCTTTGGCGCTCGAGAAATATTGCTGCAATAAGAAATAATATAAGACTTTCAAAGAAAAATCCTTGTGTTATTGCTGGAAGGTGTCTTGATTGCTCAAGTGAAGAGAGGATTTGCAATATTTTAACAGTTCTTTATAAAAAACCTAAGGTTACAAATATAAGCGTTCTTCTTTTAAATGATAACCTTGGATATTAAAAAATTTCAAAAATTACTTTTTAACTAGTATAGAAAGTGAAATAGAATTTGCTCTAAATTTATTGGAGTATTCTTTATTTGTAGAAGTGAATCCATTTTCATTAAAAACATTTATCCATGTCCCTTCAGGAAGAACAAAATCCTTTTTTTCTTTGTTTGGATTTATGATAACAAGTATCTCACTCCATCTATCACCTACATTTTTTCCATTTATAATAAATGCTATTGATTTTTTATCAGGAAGAGGAATATTTAAATCTTCATAAAATTTTATATTTTTTTCTATTTCTCTCTTTGTCTTCATTCTAAAAGCAGGATGTTGCTTTCTTAGTTTTATAAGATCCCTGTAATAGGTAAATGTATCATAATAGTTTTTCTTATCTGTCCATCTTATTTTGTTTATCTCATCACCAGCGTTATATGAGTTTTCATTTCCAAATTTTGTTCTTAAAATCTCTTCACCGCTATGAAGGAAAGGAATTCCTTGAGAAACAAATATTATTCCTTGAGCAAGTCTATCCATTTTAACTATATTTTGGAAAGTTTCATTTTTAAGTGAGTATTTTATTCTATCAAAAAGTGTATGATTATCATGACAACTTACATAGTTTATTGTCTCAAGTGGAGAGTTTGTAAATAATTCAAAACTTCCTTTTATTCCTTTTATAACTTTATCTCGATAATTTCCTGCTTGAATATAACCAAGGTCTTCTAAATTAAAAACACTTCCCTTAATTGCATCTCTAAAATCATCGTTAAATACAGAATAACCTTTTCCTTTTTGAGTTCCTTTTTTAACACCTTGTATTGGAGTAGGTCCTCCGGTCCACGGCTCACCATAGATTATTATATCCGGTTTTATTTTTTTAAGTTCACTTATTATAATATCAACTGTTTCAAGATCTATAAGACCCATAAGATCAAATCTAAATCCATCTATTTTATACTCACTCACCCAATATTTTAAACTGTCTATTATAAATTTTCTTCCATAAGGAGATTCAGATTTAAACTCATTTCCGCATCCAGAGCCATTTGAGTATGTCCCATCATCATTTGTTCTGTAAAAATAATTTGGAGCAAGAGCATTAAAGTTATAAACTTTATCACCGGTCTCAGCTGTGTGATTGTATACAACATCCATTATAACCTTGATGTTGTTTTTATGAAATGTGTCTATCATTTTTTTTGCTTCAGATATTTTTTTATATTTGTTTATAGAAAACCATCCATCAGGGGAATTAAAACTAACCGGCATATATCCCCAATCATAATCATCAAGGTCTTCATCTTTTTCAAAATCAAAAAATGGCATTATATGAACTGCATTTATTCCAAGTTCTTTTAGATGTGAAATTGAGGTTTTTATATCAGGATAATTTGGATGATTTGTGTTTTCTTCGCTAAGTCCTAAAAATTTCCCTTTGTTTTTTACACCAGAAAACTCATCTATTGTAAAGTCTCTTATACTCATTTCATAAATAACTGTTTCTGAGATATCAAATGATGGACCATCAGAGACCTTTGTTTCATCTTTTTTTAACAATGCCCAAGTGTTATTCATAACTGTAAGTTTTGCATAAGGGTCTATTCCATAAAGTGTTTTATCAGGATAGACCGCTTTATAGCGATATAATGAATTTAAAAAAGATGTTGAAAGCGTAATTTCCCATATAAAATTTCCATAGTAATTCATTTTAAATTCTTGTTCTTTTCCATCTTTTTTTATTATAAGATAAAGTTCTTTTGCAAGAGAAAAGGTCCTTAAAGTTATTTTATCGTTTTCAATTATTTCGCCAAGTTCTTTTTTAGTTGCTGGTACTTTGTAAATTATTTTTCCAAAATCTAAATACTTGTCTCCATAAACTGATGAGATAATATATCTTCCATTTCTTATGTCTTCTAAGTTAAGTTCTTGAGTTTTAAAAAAAATATATTTTTTTGATTTTTCATCATTTATTTTTTGGAGTTCTTTTTTATCTCCTGTTTGAGTATCTATTAGATAAAAATTTTCACTAAGAAATGAAGGGGCAACTCTTCTGTTTAATGTTATTCTAATTAAGTTATTGTCATCGTAGTATGCAGCAACTATTTGAGTTGATATCTCTATTTCTTTTAGTGATCTATATACATTGGTATCACCTTCTATTATGAAAATCTCTTTTTCATCGTTGTGTTTAAAGATTCTATCAAATGGTTCTTTATTTTCCCATTCTTTATATTTTGGAAGAAGACCAATTTCTTTTCCATAAAGATTATTCTTTTCAAGATCTATTAAAAAAACAAGCCCAAAATCTGATATTGTTGATGGATAGACATCAAAGCCAGGTCTTGAATCTGTTTTATTCCAAACCCATAGTCGCCAGTTTTCGTAGTCGTTTTCCAATCTTTTGTAGTTTACTTTTAGTGTTTGAGAATTTATGTTCATAATTACTCCGCTTATAAACAACATAATAGTTAACAATCTTTTTTGCATAAAGTTCTCCTTTTCCTTATTATACAAAAATTGTAAAATTTAGTTATGAAGAAAAAAATTTTCTCTTTCTTTTTGGTCTTTTTTTCTATATATTCTACTGATATAGTTGCCAGGGAGGAAAAACATTTATCAAATCAAATAGATTATTTGAGTGTAAATCTTTCAACAACCGATATCGAGATAATTAAGAAAAAAATTGATGAACAACCTATAATAAGAGGAATTCATCTAACAAGCTGGGTTGGTGGAAGTGATAAAAAAAGGAAAGAGATACTTGATAAAATAAAAACAAGTGTTATAAATACCGTTGTTGTTGCAGTAAGAGAGAAAAACGGTGAGGTTTATATTCCATCTGAATTAGCAAAAAGATATGGGACATATGTATCAGCGATACCAGATCCAGAGAAAATTGTTAAAGATTTTAAGTCGTATAATCTCTATACAATTGCAAGAGTCGTTTGTTTTCATGATAATATTCTTCCTAAAAAAAGACCAGATTTGGCAGTAAAAAGTGCAGATGGTGGGATATGGAGAAGCAGAAAAGGCGATACATGGCTTGACCCATATAACAGATCTGTATGGGATTATATACTTGATGTTGCTGAGCGAGCAGCAAAGGCAGGTTTTGATGAGATACAATTTGATTATGTAAGATATCCGACTGAAGGAAATACCAAGCTTTGTAGATATTCTAATATTCATAATCGTGAAAATGCAACTAAAAATATTGCAGAGTTTTTAAAATATGCAAGGGAAAGATTAAAGAAATACAATGTTAAGATTTCCGTTGATGTCTTTGGGCTTACGACAAATTCTGAGATGGGTATTGGTCAAGATTTAGTATTACTTACTGAGTATGCTGATAGGGTTTATCCTATGATGTATCCTTCACATTATTATCCAGGAGAATATAATCTTTCTGAACCCGAATTAGAACCATATAAGGTTGTAAATAGGGGATTAAAGCAAGCGATGAATAGGGTTGGATACAATTATTATAAAATAATTCCATATCTCCAGGATTTTTCTTTAAAAATAAAATACACAAGTTATGATGTAAGAGCACAAATACTTGCTGCAAAAAATAATTACATTAAAAGTTTTCTTTTGTGGAATCCTGCATCTAAATACTCATTTGATCTTCTTGAAAAAAATACTTTTTGTGCTCTTATTGAACCAGAGAAATGCGGATACTGATTAAAGTTCTTGATTGCTTCCTTTAATAAAACTAAAATTCCCTCTAAGTTCCCACTTTTTCAAAGGGGGAAAAATTTAAGGGGGATTTTAAATGTAAATTATATTTTTGCTTATTCCCTTGTAGGGTATAACTTTTTATTTATTTTTTTGTTATTTCATAAAAATTAGTGCACCTGAGTTTTCAAATAAGGAAATAAGGGGGATTAATATTTTGAATAATTGTTTTTGGAGACATTTTTTTTATCCAACAAGAACTATTTCGGCGATATTTTTAATTATCTAATGTGAAGTTATTCAAAAATTTCAAAAATATGTTAAAATAGTATTATCATATCAGTGGGCCATTAGCTCAATCGGTAGAGCAAGCGCCTCTTAAGCGCAAGGTTACAGGTTCGAGTCCTGTATGGCCCACTTGCTTTTCTAAGAAATGCGAATAGCATTTCGCCAGGACTCGAAAGTCCGCAGCAAAACATTTACAATACAGTTTTGCGAGGAGCGGGTCGCGAAAAAATTTGCGGTGAGCAAATTTTATTTGTGACCGAGTCCTGTATGGCCCACAAAATCTTTTCAAAAGTGGGAAAGTAAAAAGGTAAAAGGTGAGATGTGAGATGTTGGATTATGAATTTTGGATTATGGATTATAAATTTTAGATTTTAGATGTTGAATTGTGGATTATGAATTGTAGGGTTCCGACGTAGTGTCGGAGTTTATTGCAAGGCTAAAGCCTTGCCCTACAAGTAATTAAAATTTTTTATAATTTATAAAAAATGTTAAAATAATTCTTAAAGCCGGGATGGCGGAATTGGTAGACGCGCATGGCTTAGGACCATGTGGGCAAAACCCATCGGAGTTCGAGTCTCCGTCCCGGCAAGTTGTAGAAGTGAAAGGTGAGAGATGGTGATGTAGTGAGACGTAAGAGGTGAGATGTGAGAAATGATAAAATCCCCCCTGTATCCCCCTTTGATAAAGGGGGAGTAAATAAGAAAGGGGGATTTGATAAAAAGATTTAGATTTAGTTGAAGATGATTAAAAATTTGGAGGAGAAATGTATAAAAAAATAAAAGAGGATGGATGTTGTCTTACTTATGAGGTTGAGATTAAAGGTGATGAGTTTTTAAAATATGAGGAGAGAGCAATAATTAGGGTTCAAAAAGATGCAGAATATCCTGGATTTAGAAAAGGAAAGGTTCCAATAGATATTCTTAAAAAGAATTTTGCAAATTCTATAATCCATAGTTTAAAAGAAATAATCGTTATTGATGTTCTTGATGATTTATATGAAAAAGAAAAGGTTTTTTCTGTAATAACACCAAGAATTCTTGATTTCAATCTTGATGAAAAAGAAAAAAAGGTTTCGTTTAAGATTTATCTTGAGCAAAATCCTAAGTTTGAAGTGAAAAATTATACTGATTTTGAGGTAAAAAGAAATCTTAAAAAAATAACAGATGAGGATATAGATAAGCATATTCAAACAATAAGAGAATATCACGCCTATTTAAAACCAGTTGATGAACCTGTTTCAAAAAAACATTATCTTCTTGTTGATTATGAGGTCTGGGAAAATGGAAATAAGGTTCAGGAATTTAAACAGGAACTTGTTGATATGTCAAGTCCTCAGACAATTATTGGATTTGATGAGGCGGTTATTGGTAAAAAGAAAGGGGAGAGTGTTGAGTTTGAAGCAGAATTTGATGGCAAAAAACTTAAATTTATTGTAAAAATACTTGATGTTAAAGAAAAGATCGTTCCTGAAATTGATGAGAATTTCTTAAAAGAACTTGGAGCAAAAGATATAAATGATTTAAGAGAGCAGGTTAGAAAATTGCTTGAATTTGAAGAACTTGAAAGGTCAGAGAAAGGTATTGTTGAGCAGATAGAAAATCATTTGATTTCAAATAATGATTTTCCTCTCCCGCCAACAGTTGTAAGAGAAGAGATGCAAGAAATTTTTGAGATGGTAAAACAAAGAGCAAATATAACAGATCCAAATGTTACATTAAAAGATTATGAGGATAAAATTAGACCTATTGCAGAGAGAAACTTAAAAGTTACCTATATCTTAAATGCAATAGCAAATAAGGAAAATATAAGGGCAACAGATGAGGATTATTATAAGGAACTTGATAAAGTTATAAAAACGCTTAAGTCAACCGATGAGATAAATAAAGCAAAAGAACTTTTTGAGAAAAGAAAGAGTTATATAATGGCTTCAATTACTGAAAATAAGGTTCTAGATTTTATAAAATCAAAGATAAAAATACTTGATTAAAAAGGAGGTTTATATGATTATACCAACAATTATAGAAACATGGAAAGGACAGGGGGCGATGGTTGGTTATGATATATTTTCAAGATTGTTAAAGGATAGAATAATATTTGTTGGTGATCCTGAGGGAGCAATATCTACTGCATCGGCAAACAATATAATAGCACAGCTGCTTTATCTTGAAGCCGAGGACCCTGAAAAGGATATAAATTTATATATAAATTCTCCTGGTGGAATGGTAACTGCTGGGCTTGCGGTCTATGATACGATGCAATTTATAAAAGCACCTATTACAACTATATGTATGGGAATGGCAATGTCATTTGGGGCGCTACTACTTGCTGCTGGAACAAAAGGAAAAAGATTTGCTCTTCCAAATGCAAGAATAATGATACATCAGCCACTTATATGGGGGCAGGGTATTACAGGGCAGGCAACAGATATAGATATTGAAAACAAAGAGATGCAGGAAACGAAAAATAGATTAATAAAAATTCTTGCAAAGCATACTGGTCAAAGCGAGGAAAAAATAAGAAAAGATACTGAGAGAAATTTCTATATGTCAGCCGAGGAGGCAAAGGAATATGGTATAATTGATGGAATACTTGATTATAAGAAAATAATCTGAGTTTTTTAGGGAGTTATCTATGCAGGATTATCCTACAAAACTTCCGCTAATAGCCATAAGGGATACTGTTATATTTCCAAATATTCATTTCCCACTTGCTGTAAGTAGAACTAGATCAATAAATGCTGTTGAGGTATCAATAAATAACTACTCCAAATATATAGTTGCAGCAACGCAAAAAAAAGCAAATATAGATAATCCTCACCCAGATGACCTCTATAATATTGGTGTTCTATGTGAGGTTAATCAGCATATTAAACTTCCTGATCAAACAATGAGGGTCATACTAAACGGTCTTAAAAGAGTAAAGATATTGAGTATTGAAGATATATCAAACCCGGTTCATTTTGTCTGCAGTTTAGAATATCCGCAGGAGAAATTTGAAAAAAATCCCCAGATGATTGCCCTAACAAGGCATCTGATTACTATATTTGAGGAGTATGTTAATCTTGCAGCAAAGATCAATATCAATATTCAACTTTTGATGGACGAGATTGAAAATCCTGATAAACTAAGCGATTATATATCCTCAAGTATTATGATAAGTATAGCTGAGAAGCAGGATATACTTGAAACATTTAATGTGAAGGAGAGAATTGAAAAACTTATAAAATATATAACCAGGGAGATAGAGATAATAACACTTGAACAAAAGATCCATTCAAGGGTGAAATCGCAGATTGAGAAGACGCAAAAAGAGTATTATTTAAACGAACAGATGAAGGCAATTCAAAAAGAACTCCATCAAAAGGATGATTTTCAAAGAGAGTTAGATGAGTGGAAAAAGAAAATAAAAGCAGCGAGGATGCCTAAAGAAGCCGAAGAGGTGTGCGAGAAAGAACTTAATAGATTAGCCAAGATGATGCCTTTTTCTCCTGAGGCAACTGTTTCAAGAACATATCTTGATTGGATGTGCTCTCTTCCATGGTCAGTTGAAACAAAAGATGTTCTTGATATAAAAAAGGCAAAAGAGATTCTTGATAGAGAACATTTCGGATTGGAAAAGCCAAAGGAAAGAATACTTGAGTTTCTTGCTGTTCATAAACTTACAAATGAGATAAAAGGACCGATACTTTGTTTTGTTGGTCCTCCTGGTGTTGGTAAGACATCAATCGCAAGGTCTATTGCAAATGCTATGGGAAGAAATTTTGTTAGAATGAGTTTAGGTGGTGTAAGAGATGAGGCAGAGATAAGAGGGCATAGAAGAACATATATAGGGTCTATGCCTGGAAGAATAATTCAAAGTTTAAAGAAAGCAAAAAGCAAAAATCCTGTTTTCTTAATGGATGAGATAGATAAGATGGGTATGGACTGGAGAGGGGACCCAGCAGCTGCTCTTCTTGAAGTGCTTGATCCTGAACAGAATAAAGAATTTGTTGACCATTATATAGATATACCTTTTGATATCTCAAAAGTATTTTTTATAGCAACAGCAAATACACTTGAAGGAATACCTGTAAGTTTAAGGGATAGGCTTGAGATAATAGAATTTTCCGGATATACATATAATGAAAAATTAGAGATAGCAAAAAGACATTTAATCCCGAAACAGTTTTTACAGCATGGCATTAGTGAAAAAATGTTCAAAAACATCAAGGTTGATGATGCTGCTATTATAAGAATAATAAGGGAATATACAAGAGAATCAGGTGTTAGAAACCTTGAGAGAGAGATTGCATCCCTTTCAAGAAAGATAGCAGTAAAAATTGTTGAAGGAAAGACACTAATTGATATTAAAAAAGAAAATATTCCTGATTTTCTTGGTATTCCAAAATATATAGATGAAAAAGTTGATGAAAATGCTATTGGCGTTGCAACTGGGCTTGCATGGACCGAGCATGGAGGAGAGGTTCTTTCTGTTGAAGTAATATCTATGCCTGGAAAAGGACAACTTATACTTACAGGAAGACTTGGTGAGGTGATGAAGGAATCTGTTCAAATTGCCTTTTCATATGTTAAAAGCAAATTAAAACTTAAACCCCAATACTTCTCTACACATGACTTTCATATCCATGTACCAGAGGGAGCAATCCCAAAAGATGGTCCTTCAGCAGGAATTACAATTGCATGTGCTATTTACAGCCTTCTTACCAAAAAAACCTTAAGAAAGGATTTCTCAATGACAGGAGAAATAACCCTTACGGGAAAAGTTCTTGCAGTAGGTGGTTTAAAGGAGAAAATAATTGCTTCCCACAGGCATTCGATTACAAATGTTATATTTCCCAAATCCAATATGAAGGACCTTGCTGAAATCCCCCAAGATATAAAAAAAGATATGAATCTTATTGCGGTTGAAACAATAGATGAGGTCCTAAGTCATGTTATAGTGAGCAAAGATATTAAAAAGAACAATAGAATACAGGTATGAAAAAAATATTTATTTTGTTTCTATTCGCTATAGCGCAAGCAGTTTTTGCTTATGAGGATACATTGAGTGTTGAAGAAACTATGGGTAAGATTGAGGGTTCAAGATTGGATGAACTTGTTGAAAAATATCTGGCAATAATCTTAATGTATGATCCTGAAAAAGCTACTGAGTTTGGAATTCACGATGGCGATGACAATCTTACTGAAAGAGAGTATGGAAACTGGGATAAGTATTTGAGTTCTCTTAAACTTCTTATAAAGGATGTTGAAAGGATTGATAAAGATGTCTTAAATAGATATAAAAGAACTGAGTATGACCTTCTCTATTCATCAATTCATAAAGAAATCTATGATATAGAAAAAATGAAAATTCTTTCTACAAGACCACATTATTATCTAAAACCATTTGATATTGTTTATTTTATGATGTCGAAGGATTATGCAAATTACAATCTTAGAGCACAATCTGCATACAAGAGATTTATTAAGATTCCTGATATTCTCTATCAGGCAGAGAGAAACCTCCAAAAACCTCCAAAGATATGGACAGAGTATACCATAAAAAGAACACAACTACTACTTGATAATATCAGTGAGTATTATACGCTTTTTAAGAACTATATCGGACTTGACCCTACTTTAAAGGCAGAGTTCGAGAATAATATAAATAAAATCAAAGACTCCTTAGAAAGATACAAAAATTATCTTGAAAAAAATGTTCTTAAAAAATCCACAGGTAAACCGCAGGTAGGGCTTTATACATATGGTTATTATCTTGAGATGTGGCACAAGATATATTATAATCCAAGGAAAGCCCTAAGTACTGCAAAAAAGATTTTTAAAAAAGAATATAAGAAACTTGAAGAAGAAGCAGTCAAAATAAATTCTGAGGAATTTAACAAGAAAGGTATAAAAGGTGTTTATAATTTCATAACTGGTGAGCATCCTAAGTTTGATACACTCATAAAATATGTTTCAGATGAAATAGATAATGCAAAAAACCATTTTGATGAGTATAAGGTTGTAAGGTTTCCATCGCAAAGATTGCTCATAAAAAATATTCCTGAATTTTTTAATGGAGTTTATCCGACAGTTTTTTACTACCCTGCATATCCTCTTGACAGGGAGAGGGTATCTGAGTTGTATATATTTGCAAATGAAAAGTATGGAGAGGATTTAATTTCTTACATATACTGCCAGCCAAAAATTGAGTTTTATATTTCAGAACTTATTATTCCCGGACTTCATACCAGAAATGATTATTTAAAAGAACTGCCAAAGATAAGGAGAATTATTTCTCAGCCGCAGATAGAAGGGGGGTGGGCTATATACTCCAACGACCTTGCATGGGAGATGGGATATTATTCGACAGTGTATTCAAGGTTTTTACTATCATATTTAAAAGCATTAAAGGCGCTTAGGGCTTACATTGATGTTGCATTTCATATTGAAGAGATAAGTTTTGAAGAAGGGAGTCAGTATTTTAAAGAAAAATTTGGTTTTACCGATGATGCGGCAAACTTAGAAATGATAAATATATCTTTCAATCCTACTTATTATTATGCTCAGATTTACGGTTATACAGAACTTGTTAAACTGAGAAATAAATATGTTGGTGAAGAAAATAAATTTTTTGATATGAGAGAATTTCATACTGATATTCTTACCAGAGGCAATATTCCTTTTGATGACCTTAAGGATGAATTGAAACTGATAAGAAAAGAAAAAATAAAAGCAAGGATTGAGGAAGAAACAGAAGAAGAGTGAGATGATAGATGAAAATACTCTCATCATAAACTCCGTATCTAAGACATATGAAATAAAGGAATTATTTAAAACAAGATATAAAAAGGCAATTGAGAATATATCTTTTGATGTAAAAAAAGGAGAGATACTTGGAATTCTTGGTCTCAATGGAGCCGGCAAAACTACAATTATAAAAATTATATGTGGTATTACAAAACCAGATTGCGGAAGCATTGAAATAATGGGTAGAGGTATCAGATATGGCGATATAGATTACAAAAAGAAAATTGGATATTTACCAGAATTTCCATATTTTTATCCCTATCTAACAGGTCTTGAGACTCTGAAATTTTATGCTGGACTTTCACTTTCAAGTTTTGATATGAATAAAATTGATAAGATTCTTTTTTTGGTTGGACTTGAAAAATATAAGAACGATAAGGTTAAAAATTATTCAAAAGGAATGATGCAACGACTTGCTATAGCAACAACACTTATTCATAATCCTGATTTTTTGATATATGATGAACCAACAAGTGGCCTTGACCCGCTATCTATAAGGGATATAAGAAATATTCTTCTTTCATTGAAGAATGAGTCAAAAACGATTTTACTGGCGTCTCACAGTATATCTGAGGTAGAAAAAATATGTGATAGGGTAATGATACTAAGGGAAGGGAAAATAAATAAGATAATAAAAAAGAATGAATGGATTGGTGATAATTTAGAGGAGATTTTTATTAAATACGCTCTATGAACTTAAGAATTATAAGACTTATTGCATTTACAAGTATTTATGAGTTTATTCAATCAAAATTTTCTTATCTGATAATCTTTTTTATATTTATACTTGTGTATGTTTCACTGCTACTTGGGGTTATGGCTGTAGGGGAGGAGAAAAAGATACTTATGGATTTCTTTTTGTCAATGACACAGATTGGAGCCCTTTTCTGGATCTTGATTATGCTTGCTAATGGTATATCTTCGGATATAGAGACAAAAAGGATATATTTAATCTTTTCAAGACCTGTAAGAAAATCTGAGTATATACTTGGAAAATTTATCGGTGTAATTTTTTCATCTATTATTGTAGTTGTTTTTATCAATATAGTTTTATTTCTGCTTTTTGCGATTAAAAAATACACTATAGAAGGTAGTTATCTCTATGAGGTTGTTAGAGTTTTTGTAAAGATTCTTGTTATATCTTCTGTTTCTTTGATGTTTACACTTATCACCACATCGGTCTATTCATCATTTATAATTTCAATGATGGTATGGTTTGCATCCCATTTTATAAGTGAATTAAAATTTGCCTTAAGTAAAATTGAGGGCTCTTTATATGTTTTGAAATATTTCCTCTATCTTTTTCCGGATTTTTCATTGCTTGAGACCGGTAATGGATATGTTGTTCTTCTTTTGTATTTTATAGTATTTACTACGATTTCAATTTTTATTTTTGAAAGAAAAGAAATTTCTTAGAGTATATGAGTATAAAAAGAATTCTTGTCTCTGTTTTTTTTACAGGTTCTTTGTTTTTTATATTTTTCAATAATTTTTTTACGAATTGTAAATATCCCTCTGTAATACTTCTTGCTCCAAATGTTATAAATCCGGTGGAGAAAATACTGGCGATTAGTTTTGGTGCAAGAAGATTATATTCTGATATACTTTATATAAGATTTCTTCAATACTATGGGACACCAGAGGAAGGGGAATGGGAGTTTGGAGAGGGAAGATACCCCCTTCTCTATCCTTATTCAAGAGATATTGCTATTTTAGATCCCTATTATACCAATGCTATACTTGTTGCAGGTTCATCGCTTGCTTTTGGGGTAAAAAGAATAAATGAAGCAATTTCATTAATCAAGTTTGCCTTAAATTATGATAGGAATAATCTGAAGTATATAACTCTTCTTTCCGCTATTCTTACATTTGAGGTCAGGCGCAATATCTATGATGAAAAACTTTTAGAGGAACTCTACTACTTTGCTAAAATGGAAAATGTACCTGATATGTTGAGAAATGTAATTGCTTTTTTATGTAGAAAAACTATGAGGTATGAGTATGCTATTGAACTTTATGAACTGATAATTAAAGAATCGAGGGATGAGTTTTATATAAAAAACGCAAAGCAACAATTAGATAAACTTATACAGAAAAGAAAATTAGGTAAAGAGATATGAGGGTTTTGAAGGTTATAAATACAAAAGAAAATGATATATACTCTTATACAGCAATGGTCAGCGCTTTGGAATTTAAAAAAAGGGGACATGAGATAAAAGTACTTGCTAACAACATAGATTTTGTTAAAGAGTTTGCCAGCAAAAATCAAATAGATATCTCTTTCATCGATTTTTCCTATCTTACTGGATATAGGAATATTGGCGATTTTGATGTGATTGAGATTTACGGGTATACTAAATTAAATCATTTTTTGCTCAAAGGACTTCTTAAAAAAAAATGTATAAAGATTTTAAAAATCTGTTCATTTTGTGATGAGGCATTTAAAAACTTTATAAAAGAAAATCTTAAAAGTTTCTCGCTTATAACCGTTTTATCCAAAAGTTTGAAAGATGAACTTATCTTTGATGGTGTGCGTGATGATAAAATATTTTGTTTAAATCCAGTTATAACTGGAAGATGGGAGACCGCAAAGGGAATAAGGGTTTTTACTACAATCGCAAGACCATATAGGGTGATAACAGTTTATAGAAAAAAGAAAATAAAAGAACTTGAATTATTCTTGATGATAGCAAGAGAAATCCTAAAACTCAACAGTGATGTCAATTTTTCAATTGTCGGTGTTAAGGATGAAGAATTAAGAGAGATTGCAAGGAACTGGGGGATAAGTCATAAGATAGATATGCTTGGATGGAGAGAGGATATGCCTGAGGTTATGGCAACAAGCCATATATATCTAAAACCATCTCTTGAATCTGATATATCAAGGTCAGTTTTGGAAGCGATGTATAGTGGAGTTGTTGTTGTGAGTTCTGATACAAAGGGAATTTCAGATTTCATTATTTCTGATTATAATGGTATGGTTGTTAGAAGTGGTAATATTCAATCATATGTAAAAGCGGTTCTATCTCTCATAAATGAACCTGCTAAGTATCAAACCATCTCGACGGTCTCGTATAACTATGCCTTGGCAAATTTCAGGGTAGATATAATAACAAAGGTTGAAGAAATATTGTATGATGAATTTATGATATCTCAAAAAGGAGATAGGTCCTAAAAGATGTTTAAAAAAATATTTTTTACAATCGTATTATTATTACATTTCTCAAAAGCAGTGGACTCTAAGGAAAGTGAGTATTCTAATAGTTTTTTGAAAATTCCAGTTGCAACTATTCCATCAGCGCTTTCTGAATCCTATGCAGCTATGGTATCGCCTGATGCTTTCTGGTATAACCCTGCAGGCAACGGGCTATTAACATATTCCGCTATTTCTGTATCACATAACAGATATCTTGAATCGTTAAATGGGGATTGTATCTCTTTGAGCTATAAAACGCCCTATGGAGTATTTACTCCTTTCTATTCAGTTCTTTTGAGTGGTGATATCACCTCATATGATGAAAATGAAAGTATAATCGGTAAGTTCAGTACTTCTCATAAAGTTTATGGTTTTTCTTATTCTAAAGGCTTTCCGGAATATGATTTTCTTTATAAAAAACAAGACCCAATGCTTATTTCTCATAGTTGGAAGAACATAAAACCCCCAAAAGTTTATGTTCCTAAGGTTTATCGATTTTCAATTGGTTTTACAATTAAAAGGATAGAAGAAAGACTTGACACTGAAAACTCAAAAAATACTCTTTTTGATGCAGGAGCAATCTTTGTTTTACCAGGCCATTTTCATTTGGGATTATCAGCTCAAAACATCGGGGAAAAGCAGAGGTTTTATTTAAATGAAACAAAGATACCAAAGACCTTTAGGTTTGCTGTTGCAAAGGATTTTACCACTATCAGGGATGTGATGAATTTTATTTTTAGCGTTGATTATGTTTACGATGAACAGGTAAAAGGATATTTTAACTTCGGATTTGAAAATGATATTTCAAAAACATTCCAGATGAGAGTTGGATATTCTACAAGAGAAAAAGAAGGGTCAGAGTTGACATTTGGTATAGGAATGAACTTTGATAGATTTTTGAGTAAGGAAAGTCTATTTAAAGGATTAAGATTTGATTATTCACTTTTAAACTACGGTGTTTTAGGCCTAAATCATAGAATAGGGTTTCAGGTTGTCTGGTAAAAATGTTATAATAAAAATAATAAAGGAGGGAATGTATGTTTAATATAATGATATCGGCATTTTTTATTTTAAGCGGTTTTAATCTTTTTTCTCAGAATGTATCAACGCAAAGCGCTACTACACAGAAAGATGAAAAGATAGAAAAAATGGATAAAGAGAAAGAGGCATTGAGGAGTGAATATGAACTTATAATTCAGAAAGAAAAAACAAGGATTGCTGACATGGAGGCTACATACAATACACTTTACCTTGAAAATAAACTTTATGCTGAAAAAATGAATAAGGAACTACAGGAACTTAAAAACAGACTTGAAAAAATAAGTACTGAGAATAAATTAAGTGAAGAGGAAGAAAAAAAAGCACTTTCTGATATATCATTTCAGATTTCAAGGTTGAAATTGGAAAATGATCTTGAGGCAGAAAGACAAAGAGCAAAAAGAATAAAGATGGAGGATGAGAAAGCCAATATCGAATTTGAAATCAAAAAAATGGAATTGATAGAAGAGAAAATAAAACATGAGATTTTTTTAAAAACATCTGAGGTTGAAAAACTCAAAGCGGAACTTGATCTTGCAGAGAAGAGGGATGAAACAAAGAAAAGGGCTAAAAAAGAAATTGAGTATACTGATGAGATTTTAAAAAATGGTATTCTTAGAATATCTGATAGAAGAATACCTCTTAATGGTGTTATAACAATGAAGACAGCCGATTATATCGCAAACAGAATTGATTATTTCAACAACATAAGTACAGCACCGATATTTATAGTTATAGATAGATCTCCGGGTGGTTCAGTTATGGCTGGATATAAGATACTCAAGGCTATGGAAGCAAGTAGAGCTCCTGTCTATGTTGTGGTAAAATCCTATGCTGCTTCAATGGCTGCAACGATAACAACTCTTGCAAAAAAATCATTCGTCTATCCTAATGCAATAATTCTTCATCATCAGATGTCAACAATGGCATGGGGTAATATCACACAATTGAAAGAACAGCTTGAGATGGCAAGAAAATGGGAGAAAAGATTGATGGGTCCTGTTGCAAAAAAATTGGGTATGGATATTGAGACATTTAGAAAAAAAATGTATGAGCATAATTCAGATGGTGATTGGGAAGAATTCGGGGATGATGCTGTAAATCTTAAATGGGCTGATGTAGTTATTGATAGGATTATTGAAGAAGGTATTATAAAGGATCCTGATTATTATTCTGATAAAAAATATATTGATGAACTCCCTGAAAAAACCGATGAAAAAGGGAAAAAATATGTAGAACTTCCAAGGCTTGATCCCTTTGATTTTTATTTTCTCTACAATCCAGATAATTATTACAGATATAACTACTAATTTCTATGATAACTGGAAAATGGCTTGAGCCAAGATATAAGACAAAAGAATCCTTTGAAAAAGATTATCATAATTTAAATCTTTCGCCTACAACTGTGAAGTGTCCTGGCTGTGGTGATTATGTGAGTCTTAATAGAAAATCAAATAACCAAAGATTAGCTGGATGGTGTAAAAAGTGTAGTAGGGCAGTTACACTGTAGTTTTTCATATTTTATCTGTATATTTTATGGGTCTTTAGTCCTATTTGAGGAGTAGGTCCTTATTCCTTGACTAATACGCATAAAAAGTTAAAATATAATTGTGTTTATGTTAAATTATAAAAATGGAAGGCATGTGAAGAGGATAATAATTGGTATTGTGTTTTTGTTTTCTGTAATAGCAAATCTGTATTCGGAAAATATTGAAAAATATAGGGATGTCACTCTTGATAAACTTTTTAAAGAACTTAAAGAAAGAATTGAAATAACCCAAAACCCTAAAAGAGGAAAGGAAGTTATTGATGTATTGAAAGATGATACAAGATACTTTTTGAAGATTAAAGATACAGATAAAAAATCAAGGACAAGACTTCTTGAACTTGGATTTGATATAGTAGAGATAAAGGATGGTTATTTAAGCGGTTTTATTGATAAAACACTTCTTGGAAATATAAGCGAAAAAGAATACACCGTTGTTGAGATTAAAACGATATATGAGTGGGCAAAAATATATCAGAAGGATTTTCCTGCTTCTGACTCCGCTTATCATAACTATAAGGAAACATATGATGTTCTTAAAAGTATCGCTGAAAAAAATTCAGATATAACATCGTTTTTTTCAATAGGAAAAAGTTATGAGCAAAGAGATATCTGGTGTTTGAGAATAAATCCTACAGAAAAAGGAACTACTCCAAGTAAAAAACCAGGTGCTCTTATAGTTGGAAATCACCATGCAAGGGAACATTTAACAAATGAGATGGTTCTTCTTTTTGCTGTCTATCTTCTTGAAAATAGAAATGATCCCGAGATTAAAAAATATATTGAAAACCTTGATATCTTTATTATTCCGATGCTAAATCCTGATGGTGTTGAGTATGATATTGCCACTGGAAGTTATAGATACTGGAGGAAAAACACTAATAAATTTGGTGGAACAAAGGTTATTGGAACGGATCTTAATAGGAATTATGATTTTAGATGGTGTAAGGAAGGAGCGTCAACCTATCAGAATTCCGACACCTACTGTGGACCTTCGGTCTTTTCAGAACCTGAAACAAAGGCACTTAGAGATTTTATACTCGCAAATAAAAACATTAAAACCACTATCACCTATCACTCATATGCCTCACTTGTGTTATACCCTTGGGGCGGGCTTGATGAGCCGGTAAGCGATGAAAAGGATAGGAATGCTTTTATAAAACATGCAAATGAAATGGCAAAGATTTTAGGATATAAAGCAGAGCAATCAAGTGAACTTTATATTGCAACCGGTGATATGGCTGACTGGGCTTATGATAAAGCAAAGGTGCTTGCATGGACAATAGAACTTGAAGGAAACGGATTTTATCCTGGTTCAAGCATAATAGATAAAGCATTTGAAAGAAATAAAAAGGCATGTCTTTATCTTTTAAGTATCACTGATAATCCATATAGATAGTGGTTAAGCGAAAAGCACAAGAGCATTTTGCATAATGACTTATAACTATTTTTATTATATTCTGGGTTTTAGAATAAAAGAATTGATAATCTTTATAGGATGGTAGGAGAGTTTTGATATTTTTAAACTTTCTATTCCAAGATCAGATTCTTTATTTATGTATTTAAACCTTTGTGATACTGATTTTGCAAAACTCTTATCTAAGAACTGATAGAGTCCCTTTATATTTTTGTCCGCTTTTTCAAAATTGAGTATGCATGTTTGATTGTTTAATACTGATCCTATCGCAAACCCTTTTAGTTTATTATCTATATAAACACATACTCCAAAAAATTCTATTTCATCCCAGAATTTTTTGATATTTGAAATTGCTTCTATCTCACACTCAAGTATTTCTTTTTCACCAACAATACTTGAATTTTTAAACAAGTATTTTGAAAAATTAATTATTTCATCTATTTTTTTAATATTAAAACTTTCCACTACAGTATTTAAGATATAGTTCTTTTCAAACTGATTTATAAGATTTCTTTTTGCTGAATATTTGCTTCCTTTAAGTAAGGCAAGGTCTTTTGATAAATATAAATAATCTGAGTAATTGAAGTTTTCTTTTATCTCAAAAAATTTCATCAATTTATCTTTATGTAATTCAATATAATCACTTCCTACATAATAGACAGCGTTATATTTGATGTCTTTGAGTATTTCATAAAGTTTTTCAACTTTAAGTTCAAGATATGGCAGTGGTAAAAAAATCCTTTTCTCTTCGTTATTTTTAGGTTCTTCTGCAATTATGAGATAATCTTCATATCTCATCCAAAATACATCCCATACACATCCATTCCATAGAAAAATCTCACTCAATGAGTATGAAGAATGTTGGGGCCCATAGTCAAGATATTTTTTGAATATAGATATATCTTCCTTTTCAAGTTTTTTTAATTTCATATATCATTGCTGTTTTATTGCGATGAACCTTAAAACCAGCTCTCCTATAAAGCGAGACAGTTCTTTTTTGGGAGATAAGTCCTATCCATTTAAATCCCTTATTTTTCAGTTTTTTCAAGATAAACCTTAAAAATTTTGTGCCTATTCCTTGATTTCTAAACTCTTTGAGTATAGTAAAATCCTGTATGTAGGCATCGTTAATACCATCGGAGATAATTCTTGCGATACCTATTACATCGTTGTTTAAAATAACAACAAAGAAAAGAAAACTACCTTTTATAATTTTTTTTAGTTTTCTTAAATTATCATATTCATACCACCAGTTTGCATCTTTATAAACTTTTACAATTTGCTTTAATCTTTGCGTTTTTGGATTTTTTATAGTTTTGAAAATGAGTTGCATAAAATTATTTTATAAAATCAATAAATATTTTTATTATAATTGCATTTGATACTATTACAAGAAGTGGATTTATAATAAGACTTCCTTTTTTTATTGCAAAAATGCTTCCTATATAATTGCCTATTGCCGATGTAATTCCCATTATAATTCCTATCTCAAAATTAACTCTTTTAAGGATTATAAAACTTATAAGTGCTGAGATATTTGAAATCAGATTTGTGAACTTTGCAAGTGTTGTTGCCATTAGGATGTCATATCCAAGGAAGTTTGAGTAAAAGATTGCAAGAAATGTTCCTGTTCCAGGTCCAAGCATTCCATCATAAAATGAAATTGCTGATGATATGATAAGAGTTCTTTTTGTTATCTGATTTTTGGAAAGGTTAATAAATTTTTTTATCATAATTTTCTTGCTTAAAAGAAGATAGAGCGAGATAATAGGAAGAACCGTAATTATTATTATTTTTATTATATGACCAGGAAAGATTGATATAAATAAAACACCAGATGATGAAAAAAATGCTGATGAAAGCAAAACTTTGAAAAGATATTTTTTCTCGAACTTTAGTTCGTTTAAATATCTAAGGGTTGCCACAAGTGTGCCGGTTGAGGATGAGAGTTTGTTTGTTCCAAGAAGATAGTTTAGGTCTATCCCCCAGTTTATGTATGCTGGTATTGTAATAAGTCCTCCTCCACCTGCGATAGAATCTATCATACCACCAAGAAATATAAAGAACATTAGTAAGAAGAAATTAAGGTCAAGGTTCATAATTAAATTATATATTTTAATTAAGCGGTTTTTTATATAATATATGAAAGGAGATGTTATGGAGTTAGAAAGGAGGATTACAGAGATTTAATATGTCTGTTATAATTATGTTATTTGTGAGTTTTCTTGAGGCAGGGATTGTAAATGGTCCTTACATAGATAATTTATCAAAAGATACTCTTTCCTTAAGATTTAATACAGATGATATAACAGTTGCATGGTTTAGTTGGGGGGAGTATCCTAAATGTGATAAATATCTTACAGTTCTTGTTCCTAAAAAGGATCATACGGTAAATCTATATGGACTTAAACCATCTACTAAATATTGTTACAACATATTTTTACCTCTGGAAAACTCTACCTTTTCATATCTGGTTTCAAGTTCAGTATTCACTACTTTTTTTGATGAAACGTACTCAAGTTTTAGTTTCATTGTTTATTCAAACACTGTGTTAAACAGTATGGATGAGAATAGAAAACTTGTTTCATTAATTATATCATCTCATACAGATATCTCTTTATGTGTAAATCTCGGGAATTTTTTGAACTCCACACTTGATTTTGTTTTTCCAGGTGAGTTTAAAGATATTAGTGCTTATTTGCCGATCTATACAGCTCTTGCATCAAGAGAATATGAAAACTATAAAGATAAACTACTAAAGGATGAATATAGAAGGTTTAGAAGTTTTTCTAAAAATGGTTTTTCTCCGCATTATTATTATGTAGATATCGCTACATCAAGATTGATATTTCTTGATAATAATCCAGAAGTTAAAAATTCGGTTTCTCTCAAAAAACAAACAAAACAATATCAGTGGCTCAAAGAGGTTTTAGAATATTCCAATAGTAAAAAATATTTATTTGTGTTTATCAATGATGGGATTTATCCATCATCTATGGATATAAATATGGATCTTGAGGAGACTTTCTTAAAATATAAGGTTGATTTTGTCTTTCAAAATGGTAATTTTCCATACTTGAGAACCAGAAAGATAAAATATGGAACCGAATCCGATGATGGTATATTTTATATCATGCTTGGTAATGAAAACTATTCTCAAACATTCAAAGATATAAGCGACATACCTATAGAGGTCATCTATAAAAATAAAGGTTTTTTAAAAGTTAGTGTATATGAGCAAAGTGTTTATATGGATTATTATAATTTTGATGGATCTTTGATAGATAAATTCGTATATTCAAAGTAATATTCATTTTCTATCAAAATTTGATATAATATATATGCGGGGTAGAGCAGCCCGGTAGCTCGCCAGGCCCATAACCTGGAGGTCGTAGGTTCAAATCCTACCCCCGCAATATTTATCTGCTAAATTCAAATCTCTTTTAATCAAAAATTTGTAAAATATTTTTATGTGATTTTATGAATTTAAATTTTCTGTGGATTGTATTTGTTATAATTATAACTATAGTATTTTTTCTGGATTTCAAATTATCTGTTTCCAAACCTCATAACATAGATTTAAAAGAATCACTTAAATTATGTTTTCTGTGGTTTGTAATAGCAAGTTTCTATGGAGTTCTGATAAATGTTTTTATAAGTACAGTTAAAATGATTGAGTATTTTACTGCATATATAGTTGAGTACTCTCTCTCGATGGATAATATGTTTGTTTTTTTGATGATTTTTAATTATTTTAAGATAGAAAAAAATAATCAGCCAAAAGTTCTTACAATAGGAATACTGAGTGCTATTTTAATGAGAATGATTTTTATATTTCTTGGAATAGAACTTGTTGAAAGATTTAAGTGGGTAATATATGTATTTGGATTGGTATTAATATATAGTGGTATAAAGATGTTTAGAAAAAAAGAAGAGGAATTTTCTCCAAGTGATAGTTTAATTATGAAGTATTTTGATAAAGTATTTCCTTTTGATAAATATTATAAAGGAAATAAGTTTTTTATAAGAAAAGATAAAAAAATTTTTGCAACAACAATGTTTCTTGTTCTTGTTTTCATTGAAACAAGTGATATAATATTTGCCATTGATTCTGTCCCGGCTGTTCTTGCAATAACTCATGATAGACTTATTGCATATACATCTAATATATTTGCAGTTGTCGGGCTTAGAAGTTTGTATTTTGCATTAAGTTATCTTGCAGATTATTTTATATATCTTAAAAACGGTGTTTCTATAATATTGATATATGTTGGTTTAAAAATGATTTTTTCAAATTTTATACATATAAATCCATTTTACTCGCTTTTCTTTATAATTTTTATTCTTGTTATTTCAATTATTTTTTCACTGATTAAAAAATTTTGATTTGATTTAATTTTATGCTATTATTTAATTGGAGGTGTTTATGAAAAAAATAATAATAGTGGGTTTGTTTTGTTTTTTGAGTGGTGTTCTTTTTACTCAAACTACTCAGAACAAAGATGATAAGAATAATTCTTCTAAGAAAGTTTATCCTGCATCGTATATGCTTGGAGTTGTGATTACAAAAAATCTATCTCAGTATCAGTTTACAAAATCTGAGATTGATGATATAGTAAAAGGTTTTTCAGATGCAATGAATAAAAAGATAACAACGAAGGATATTGATTATCAGTCCATAAATACATATGTTGAAGAGAAGAAACGAATGCTTGCTGAGAAACATAAAAAGGAAGGCAATGAGTATCTCACTAAATTTATAAAAGAAGAAGGTGCAGTAAAGTATGACTCTGGACTTGTGATGAAGGTTATAACTGAGGGAAAAGGAGATATTCCATCTTCATCTGATACTGTAAAAGTTCATTATAGAGGTTATTTTATTGATGGAAAAGAGTTTGATAGTTCTTATAAAAGAGGACAACCTGTTGAGTTCGTTTTAAATCAGATAATACCTTGCTGGACAGAAGCACTTAGCAAAACTAAAGTTGGATCAAAGATTAAAATAGGGTGCCCTTCAAATATAGCATATGGTGATAATGATATGGGCCCAATACCCGGTGGGTCTACTCTTCTTTTTGATATAGAACTCCTTGATATCAGCAAAAAAAGTACTTCTATTGAGGTAAAAGAAACTAAAGAAAATAAATGAGGTGGGAATATGAAAAGTGTTTTTGATGTTATATTGCTTGTTGCTTTGCCTGCCTCAGGAAAATCAGAGATAAGAAAACTCCTTAGAAATATTGATGAGAATGAACTAAAAAGAGATTTTCATATAGGAAAAAATCTTCAACTTGATGATTTTCCCTATGTTCATATTATGAGGAGAATTGATGATGAACTTGAAAAAATGGGTATTGATAGAATTTTTTTCCATTCACCACTAAAACCTTTTAAAAATCCTTATGACTGGGGAACACTCACTGAACTTATAAACATGGATTATAAGGATATGCTTGAGTCAAAAAAATATAATATTGATCCTGGAGAATGGCTTATAGATAGAATTGAGACATCTTCTAAAAAGGTTGGAATAGGGGAAAGACTTTATAAACTACACAAAGAAATACTTGATAAACTTTCAAAGAAGATATCAGACGAAGCAAAAAAGATATTAGATGATAAATATTCAAATTATACTAATGATTTTTCTGATAAAACAATAATAATAGAATTTGCAAGGGGAGGAAAAGACGGTTCATCAATGCCATTAAAAGAGCCATTTGGATATGAATACTCATTTAAAATGCTTGACGATGATATACTTGAAAAAGCAGTGGTTCTCTATATCTGGGTTACTCCGGAAGAGTCAAGGAGAAAAAATTATGAAAGGGCAAATCCAAATGACCCAGGTTCAATACTTCATCACGGTGTTCCGATAGATGTTATGATAAATGATTATGGTTGTGATGATATATTTTATCTTGCTGAGAATTCTGAAAAAAAAGGAACAATTACGGTAAATAAAAATAACAAAAAGTTTCATCTTCCTTTTGCATATTTTGATAACAGAATTGATAAAACAAGTTTTTTAAGAGATGATGTTTCAAAATGGGATATTATAAAAATTAATGAAGTAAAAAATGCACTTAAGATGGCAACTGATTTATTGTTTGCTAGTTTAAGAAAATAAATTTCTTACCTAATTGAATAAAAGTAGCAGTTTGAAATTTTATATTATTTATTATGCGCCAGGGTAGCTCAGATGGTTAGAGCGGCGGTTTCGTAAACCGTAGGTCGAGGGTTCAAATCCCTTCCCTGGCTTAGAGATGACACAGGCAAGGAACTAAGATGAAAAAAATTCATGATAGCGAATATTCTTTTATACCGAGTGAGGTTTCTTTTTTAAGAAAAAGTATTCAGATCTTTGTTTGTGTTCTTTATTTTTTAATATCGATTTCATTTTACTTAGGTACTTATGATTCAGCTCAAGTAAAGATAACACTTCTTCAGATGGGTGGATTGAGCGCTGTTTGTTTATGGATTTCTCTATTGATCTTAGAAGGAAAAAAAGCATTTTCTGTGGATGATTTTGTTTTTTTATCACCTTTTATATCATATCTCTTTTATATATTTTTCTCATTTGTAAATGTTCCTTATAAAGAATGGGCTCTTGATGATTTCTTGAGATATATACTTTATGCTTTTATATCGCTGATAATAATAAGAGAGTTTGATAAAGATGCAATAGAGAGATTAACTAAGTTTTTAATCGCTTCTCTTTGGATTGTTGTTGTCTATGGTATAATTCAATGGATAGATGTTAATTTTTTCCCGCCAAAGAATGTTGGAGGGGCATCATTTGATCCTTTTATATGGAGAGGTGCTTTTGGCAACAGAATATTTTCAACATATGGAAATCCAAATTTTTTTGGAAACTATCTTGTTTTGATGCTTCCTGTGGTTGGGGCAAGATTTTTAAAAACAAGAAATATACTACTTTTGGTTTTAGGTGTTTTAGATGTATTTTGTATAATAAACACTTTCACCAAAGGAGCATGGCTTGGTTTTAGTATTTCTTTTCTTATTTTCGTTTCCTTGTATCTGTATTATTTTACAAACATTGGTAAAAAGGTTCTTAGAATTTATTACTTTGTGTTTATGGTGATAGGTCTTTTAGTGATTATATGGGTTTTAAATTATGCCATTAAAACAAGTAGAACATCTGTTCCTTTTAGAGTATCTACATGGCTTTCAACCTGGGAGATGATAGAAACGCATCCTCTTATTGGGACTGGGGTTGGTTCTTTTAGACCGATATATCCGGCATACAGAAGACCTATAATATTTCATTTGGAAGGAAAACATAATACTGAAACTGATCATGCAGAAAATGAACATCTTGAACAATTTCTTGATAATGGAATAATAGGTGCAGGAATATTTTACTGGATTATACTTTTTGTAAGTATTACAGCGCTTCGAGCAATAAGGTTCAATAATGAGAGAGGGAAAAAAGAGGATTCTTACCTTATACTTGGCTATCTTGTATCCTTTCTTGGAATGCTTATTCATAATTTCACTGATGTTAGTATGAGGTTTGTTTCATCAGGTGTTTATTTTGGATTACTTCCTGCTGTTATTATAAACCTTTCCAGAGGTCATGGGCTATGGGAGTTTCATTATGTGGATTTGGCAGATCGTAAAGTTATTGAGGAGAAAAAAAGAAGTTTCTGGAAAATGGTTCTTTCTTTTGTTGCCATTGGAATATTACTCTGGTGTGGTTTTAAAGTGATTTGGGAATTTTCATCACTGCAGATGGATTTTAAAAACCAGCAAGCTGGCAGTATAATACTCGGCATTTGTGCATGGATTGTTATGCTTTTCTTAATATTACAGGTGGTATATAGTTTTGCGAAGGTACTTTTTAAAACATACAATCCTTATGTTGCTTTTATTGTTTTAATATTCTACTTACCATTTCGATATTTTCCTGTTTATCATTTCTGGGGATGGTTTAAGGCAGATATCTATCATAATATAGCGATATATTTTTCCAAACAGGGAAAATGGGATACTGCTATTAGTTACTATAGAAAGGTTGTGGAAAATAATCCAACATTTATAATGCCATATTATTTTATGGGTAATGTTTTTTTGGATAGATTTGATATGAATAAAACTTATAAGCCTTGGGAAGGTGATAAATACGCAAGAACTGATTTTGAAAGGGCATATGAGATGTATGAGAAAGTTAGAAGCCTTGCCCCTAATTATGTTCAGATGCATCACCAGATGGGAGTTCTTTATATGAAGATGGCTGATTATTTAAAGTCGCAGGGAAAAATAAAAGAAGCGGTCTCTTATCTTGATAAAGCGCTTTACAGGTTTAATATCTATGGAAATCTTGACCCTGTTTTTGTTTACAACTATTTAAGAAAAGCACAGGTTTATGTGTATAAAGGGGAATTTAAGAAGGCGGAGGAGGAATACCTACATTATCTTAAAGCATGGAAATGCCATCAGCATAAATTTGTCACCGCCCAGAAGGTCTATGGGGTAGATCACGAAGGAAATGGAATAGAGCCACCGCTTAGTTGGAGTGATATCTATCCAAATCTCTATGAGGTTTATACCAATCTTGCCAATCTTTATTTTCTGATGAAGGACTATAAAAAGGCGTATGAATATTATAAAAAAGCACTTGATAAGAAACCTGATTTTGAGCCGGCAAAAAGAAATATTCAGATACTGATGCCGATGTTAAAATGAAATTCAAAGATGACTTTCAAAATTCTGTGTTTATCAGATTTATAAGTGTAGTTCTGTTTTTTTTTGTTCCTCTTATTTTTTTTACAAATCTTACAAGAAACCCATATTATTTTCAGATAGTAATTCTTAATATCTGTATTTTGATGTTGGTAATCTATTTCATAGTCAATTTTATCAAGAACGGATATATGCTCCTGCCTTCAAATCCTCTTATTAAGATTTTTCTTGCAATCCTTGCAGTTTTTTTGCTTTCTTCACTAAATTCTTACTTTGGACATAATACATTCTATAGACCATCGATTATAAGTGAGTTTAGAAGGGTATGGATTTTTACAATTTTAAATTCTTTTTTTCCTTTCTTACTAGCTCAGTATCTAAGATACGATGAGAATAACAGATTTCCTTTTTCTCTCTGGTTTGTGTTTTTGTGGGGAGGTGCATGGTTTTTGTTTCCGTATTTAAGGTCTCAGCATATTTTTTTTGATGCCTATGCAATGTTTCTATGGATTATAGCATTGTATTATCTTACAAAGAAAACTGATTTCAATTTTTCTATTGTATTAAATCTTTTTATGCTTTCTGGTTTTTATGCCTCTGTTTATGGTATTATGCAGTATTTTGGAATAGAGATTATATGGAGTAAAGCATTAAATCCATATGGGGGAAGACCTGTAACTACATTTGGGAACCCAAATTTTGTCTCTTCATATGTTTTGATGCTTTTCCCAATTTCTATCTTTTATTTTTTAAAAGCATCAGATAAAAAATCAAGGTTTATATATTTTCTTTATTCCATCTCCTATATATCTATGATATTTGCAAGTATGACAAGGTCAAGTTTGTTCGGTCTTTTTTTTGAAGTAATTTTTATTATTTTAGTAAAGGATTTTAGAGATTTCGTTTTTAGAAACATTCAGATATCTAAAAAAATCTTTATTACTTTCTTTGTTATTTTGATATTATGGCCTAGTCAGGATCTAAAGCCGTTTAGTTTTGGTATTGCAAAGAGGATTTATGAAGGTATAAGCAAGTCCATCAGTAATGTTGGATTTGATATTAAGAAACAAAGAGTATATCAGTCATTTCATCAGCGTCTTCTTATATGGAGTTGTGGGATGGAGATGTTTTTAGAAAATCCAATTCTTGGGAAAGGATGGGGAAGTTTTGAATTATTCTACCCATTTTATCAGGGAAAATTTTTGAGAGAATATCCTTCCATAAGGCATTTAAGAACACATGCAAACAATGCTCATAATGAGATAGTAGAAATATTATCGCAAACAGGAATTCTTGGTTTAGGAGTTTGTTTATATTTTGTTTTTTTAATTTTTTATTATTCATTTAGATTTCTAAATTATGCAGGAAATGATAATAGAAAAATTCTTGTGATTAGTTTGCTTTCTTCTATAGGAGGTATGCTTGTTGATAATATGATGAATGTGTCTATACATTTTGCAACACCTGGACTTCTTTTTTTCTTTGTAATGGGTTTTTTGAATTCAATAATCTTTGGTAGGTGTTTGGTTGTTGAAATAAAAAAAATTTATAAATACATTTTGTTGCTTTTGATTTTGATATCTATACTGCTAATTTATTTCTGGTACCTTCAGTTTATGAGGGAGTTGTATTATTTTGAAGGATTTAAGCTTGTAAGAAAAGGAAACATCGTGGGTGCTATAAATGCTCTCGAAAAAGCGTTTAATTTTGAAGGAAGGGAGGTTAATAATAATTATGAACTTGCAAATGCCTATGCAAGAACTGGTAATTATGAAAAAGCAATATATATGTATCATCAGGCTCTTAAAGCAAATGCAGGTTATGATGAGATATATTTTAACTTAGGTGTTATAGAAAAAAAGAGCAACCTTTATAATGAAAGTATTGATAATTTTAAAACATCCCTATGGATAAATCCAATGAACGAAAAAAGTTATTATGCAATTTTTGAGATAATAAACATTATAGGAAATAAAAAATTTGATGACCTCAAACTTGTCATCGCTGATGGAATTAAAGTTCATCCTCAAAATCCATATCTAAACAGTATAATGGGTTATCTAAAGGAAAAAGATGGTGATTTTAAAGAAGCATCTTTTTATTACAGAAGATCTGTTGAAAATGAACCATCTAATAAACTATATCTTGATAATTATATGAGGGTAGCAAAGCAGATAGATAAAAACCTGATAGATTTCGTAAACTTATATAATTCTGTCTCAATCTCTAATAATTATAATTCTAACCTAGTAAAAGATAAACTAAACAGCCTTGAACCATATTTTAAGAATAATACCAGATTTTTATATCTTAAGGCAAAATACCTCTATGATACAGAAAAATACAAAGAGGCAGAAGAAATACTTACGAAAATAATAGAGGAGGATCCTTTATTTTATAGTGCAAGATATGCACTTGGGGTTTTATACGAGAAAACAGCAAGGATTAATGATGCGATGAGAGTTTATGAGGAGTGTTTGAGTTATAATCCAGACCTTAAAGAAATATCAATTAGGCTGGATAAGTTAAAAAGAATGAAATAAAAATTTAATATAATTTAAGTATAATGGAAGAGATGAAGATTGTTAAAATTTTGTTAATTATTACAGCTTCTATTCTTCTAATAACTAATGCCTATCTGGAGGAAATTAAAAATTATTCAAGAGAGATGCAGCAGGCAATAACATTATATCGTGAAGGGAAAAATTCGGATGCAATGGATAGGTTTATGGATATTCTAGTGAACGGAACTCCTCAGGAAAAAGCACTTGCAAATGAGTATATTTCAAGAATTACTCAGGGAATAGGACCTGAAAAGGAAAACAAACCTGATAAAACAGTAAAAACGATTTCAACAGATTCTATCAAATATCCTAATATTATGGAGAGCAAGTCGGGAACAGAAATTAAGAGTAATAATATTGCATTGAATGTATCTAAGAAAATTGAAGATATTAAAAACTCAGTCCTTTACTCATTGTATAGAAAAAATTTCATAAAAATATATATGGATGAGTCAAACAAAAAACCTAACTATATTCTTCTTAAACAGGACAGGATATTCAATGAAAATATGACATTTAATGAAAAGGTTATAGAGGATATAAATCAATTGTGTGGTTTGATTACACTTCTTGGAAAAGTAGTAATTACAGTAATTCCAAATGGTGCAATAAGTGGAAATATGAAGATATCCGATATAAGAAAAGCCAATGTTTTATATTCGTTCTTTACCTCATTTGGAATTTCTCCTGCCAAAATAAAACTGGATGTTATAGGCACCAATATTAGTGTTTCAAAACAGGTTGATGATACCAATGGTATTCTTTTATCCTTTGATTATTCAAGCGATGTTCAGTTAAGTTTATCCCAGGATAAACCCAGTGTTTCCCTATCAGTTTATCCTAATAGAATAAATCCTTTTAAAGATGAAGCAAGTGTTGTTGAATTTGCAGTTGCAAATGGTAGATATCCTTTATCAAGCTGGAAACTATTGTTTAATAAAAGGGAAAAGGATCAGAAAGTGATTTTTCAAAGAATTGAGGGGACAGAACCTGTATTCAATCAGATTTTCTTTAATGGAAGGGAGAAAACGGTTGGCAGTTATTATCCAGTTGGTGAATATGAGTTTTATATTGAGGCAAGTGATGTTAAAGGGAATAATGCAGCTATATCAAAGACCTTTTATATTTTAGGTGAAAGCACTCCATCGAAATATTCCGTCACTCAAAAAGAACTTCCTAAGACTTCTGTCAAACCTTTGTCTAAGACAGTTTCAAACAATAAATCATTAAAGAAAAATAGAGAAAATAGTTTGTGGAAAATATACTTTGAAAAAGATAGTTTTAATATCACTCAAAATAGCAAGGAATCTATTGAGCAGTTGGTAGAAGAGTATAAAAAATATAAGAGGAATCCAAAATTAAAAATATATATTACAGGTTATGCTTCGTCAAAAGAAAAAGATAACAAAAAGGTTTCATATAAAAGAGCAAATGCTGTTAAGAATTATCTGGTAAAGCAATATAAGGTAAATCCAAAGAGAATAGTTATTGCTACAAAGATTGTTAATCTTAATAAAAGAATTGTAGAGGCAGTTTTAAAATGATATGAAAGGTAGAAAAAATGATTTATCATTGGGTGTTTATTTTGATGTTGAAAAGATTGCTTTATCTGTTGCTTCATATTCAGGTAAGTTGAATGTATCCAAAACAATAATTGTTCCTACCGATTACAAGGTTGAAGGTGTTATAAAACCTCTTTCAATAAACAATGATTTTTTCAATGAAAAGCAGAAATGGGTAGTTTCTTTAAAAGAAGTTGTAAAAAAATCTGATCTCGAGGTTTCAACCGCTATCGTTAGTTTGTCTCACGATTTTTCGATGGCGAGATTTTTTACAATGCCATCTATTGAAAGAAAATTTTGGAATAAATCAATTCCATTTGAGTCGAAAAAATATATTCCGGTTTCTTTTGATGAGACATCTTATGATTATTATGTAGAGAAATTGGAGACAAATAAACTTGGAATTTTTTTCGGAGTAACGCAAAGAAAAACTGGAGAGTTTATAACAAAGATTTTTAAAGAATTATCCATAGAGTTGAAATCCATAGAGCCTTCAGTTATAACTTTTGTTAGGATCTTTAATAATTTGGTTGGGGATGAGAATGGTATTTTTGTATATTTTGATGATGATACTGATGTCTACATTAGCGTGATATATAAAAATCTTCCTTTGTTGTTCAGGTATATATCATTTTCCAGGTCTTCATTATTTTCTGACAGGAAATCGATTGACCTTAGAGGAGTTATTTTATTTGCACAAAGAATTGTTTCAAATGCTGAGATTAACAAGATTGTGATATGTGGAAATCCATCTGATGTATGGATAGAAGCAATAGAGAGGGAAACACAGATTAAACCAGTTGTTATGGATATAGGTACTAAAATGATATCCCCGACTATAGATTTTCCTACAGTTATGAGTTCTTTTACATCTGCTAAACACAGTGCAACAGATAGAATATTTATTGATATATCTGGGATAGAAAAAACTCAAAGGATATATAAAAAGGTCAGTAATTACCTTTTTACCATCAGTGCTATTATTAGTGCTTTTTTTATATTTCTGTTTCTATTAAACCTTCTTAGGTTATATATATTATCTGACAAAGTTTCTCAGATGAGGGTTAAGATGAATGAAATTAATGAACTGATGAACATGAGTGAAGAGGAAATTAATAAGAAGGTATCAACTATATCACAGATCAGCGAAATTTTAACAAACATATTAACTAAGAGAGATTTCTTTGCTCCAAAGTTGTCTGATATAGCAGAGGTTATCCCAAAAGATTTTTGGTTAGTTGAGATAAATTATACAAATCCCGTTACTGTAAATAGAGAGATAAGGGATAATATTTCAATCACATTAAGTGGAGAGACCTTTTTGAGTGGTGAAAATAGAAGTTATTACTTTGATTATTTTAAAAAAGAGATCAAGAAGCTTAAAAGTTATAGATTATGTAATATGCCAGGGAATTTAACGGAGGATGTAACCGAACCAAAAACTGAAAACATTTTTGGTCCTCAAGGTAAGATAAAACCAACATTGATTACAATTTCATGCAGTATTGATAAGTTTGCACTATGAAATTAAATATAAATCTCATACTGATAAAGATTAAATCGTACATAAAAAATATGGTGGATGATCTGGTTGCGGTCTATTTTGAAAAAGGAATAGAGCCATTTAAAAAACCACTTATTTATTCTTCTGGTGTTATACTTATATCATATCTGATATATCTTTCCAACTCCTCTAAAGTTAGTTCGTTAAGAGAAGAACTAAATAAGATGGAGATTATATCCCGCTACTATTATGGATATACTCAATCAAAAGATCAGTTGGAGAAGTACTTGAAAATCTTGCCTTCGATAAAAGACAAAAATGAATTCTTAGGATATGTTTTGAATAATACCGCTTCAAAATATAAAATCTCTTTTTCTAAGATAGATCCCGATAGGGAAATAAAAACGAATCTAACAAATCTATATTTTGTATCCAAACAGGTTCAGTTTTCAACAGATTACAATACCCTTGGTAATTTTATAAGGGATATAGAAAACAATAAGCCCTTTGTTTATATTAGTAATATTTCCATCAAAAAGAGTGATAACCAGGAGTATCTGGGTATGCTTGATGTAACTTTGAATGTTTCGACTGTATTTGTAGCAGTAAAATGAAGAGGAGTAAGATATATTTTAAAAGGGTATTCTTTTGTTTTTCAATGATAGGTTTAACTTTTTATTCGAAAGTTTATACTGAAACACCGACTACTTCAAACATAAATGTTTCCAGCTCTATTATTGCAGTAAGCACAACAGTTGCTTCTTTAAATGTAGTAAATCCTTCTACTATTTCGTATTTTAATCCTCGAACATCAAGAAATCCTTTTTTAAGTCCTGTGGATTATGAGAAAATAAGAATTATGGAAGAGGAAAAAAAGAAACAGATGGAATTAATGGAAAAAGAAGAAAAGCAGGCACAACAGAGTAAAAAGGAGAAAGAAAATCCATTCAAAAAGATAAAAGTGGAGGGAATAGTGGGAAATTATGTTATAATAAATGGTATTTCTGTTAGAGAGGGAAAAACATATAAAAAGGATTATCTGATAGAACGTGTTGGAGAAAATTATGTTATAATAAATTATAAAGGAAGAAAACAGAAGTTTATTATTAAGTAAGGAGGATTTAATGAAAAAGATTCTAGTAATTGGAATGCTAATTCTACCGTTCTATATCTACTGTCAGCAGGATGATTTTGAAACCGATATAGGGGGACCAATCCTTGAGGAAACAGAAAAAAAAGAGGGAATTCCTTCCAAAGTTCAAACACCTGGCACTCCAATTAAACCTGACGCTACTATAGAAGCACCTCTCTATGAGGAAGCGGAAGCCATATCTCCTCTTGATAAAAAAATAGGTCCCATAAGATTAAAAGATGCATCTTTAACTAGCTTCCTTGATATCATATCCAATCAATCAGGTGTAAATTTTATTGTAAGTGATGATGTAGTTGCAAAAAAGATAACTGTATTTTTGAAAAGAACAACTGTAAGAGAGGCGCTTGAGATACTTTTAAGGGTCAAAGGTTTGACATACCAAAGAATTGGAAAAAGTAATACCTATATAATTACAAAAAGAACATCAACCCTTCCAAACATGGTCACAAAAATCTATACGCTGAATTATATTCCATTAATTCCCCTGACAGAAACTGAGTCAAAGGTAAGCGGTGGTGTATTTGGTGGTGGTGGTTTTGGTGGGCAGGGAAATATGATGATGCAAGGTGGTCAGGAAACTGGAAATAAGGAAGAGGAATCTGCAAGCGGAATAAATATTGTAAGAATAATAAAAAGTGTTCTAACTAAGAGATATGGAACCATTGCGGTGGATCCAAGGACAAACAGCATAATTGTAACCGATATTCCAGAAGTTTTTCCTCAGATAGAACAGATTATTGCAGAACTTGATAAAAAGGCTCCTCAGATACTTATAGAAGCAAGAATTGTTGAGATAAACACTGATAGATTAAATGAACTTGGTATAGAGTGGGGTGGTTCAAGGGGAGAGATTGCGTATTATGCAGGACCTGCGAGATTAACTGACTGGCCATTGAGACCAGGAATATTTACAGGTGACAACTGGAAGTTTTTCTTTCCAAAAAATCCTCAGATACAAAATACACAAGGTCAGCAAGGAGGTGGGCAAACAAGTGGTGGAGGAGGTGGTGGAGGGTCAATAAGTCCGATATTTTCTACCAATCAACAGAGTCCTCAAGGGATTTATTATGGTGTTTTTAGTTTGGCACAACTGCAGGCAATATTTAGAGCACTTATATCAAGAGGGGAGGCAAGATATTTAGGTACTCCTAAGATTGTTGCAATGAATAATAAAACGTCACTGATAACAATCTCAAGAAATGCTGCTATTGGTTCACAAACTACAGTCGTTTCAGCAGGAGGTTCTGCTGGTTCATCATCTACGGGTGTTGAGAGAAAAGATGTTGGACTTACACTGAAGGTGACCCCGCAGGTAAATAAAGAAGGATATATTACTATGCTTGTTGAACCACAGTACTCAGATGTAACATCCTCGGCTATAACAATTCAAGGATCAAATGTGTTAGATCCAATTACAAGAGGTGCTTCCACAATGGTTAGAGTTAAAAATGGGCAGACCGTTGTTATAGGTGGAATGCTTTCATCAACAGAACAAAAGATTGTTAAAAAAGTTCCCTTATTTGGATATATCCCTGTAATAGGATGGTTTTTTACCTCCACAAGCATGAGAAGAACTAATACTGATCTTGTTATATTTCTAACTCCAACAATACTTGTTGATTAGTCGGTTTATGGCAAGAAAAAAATTAGGGGAAATACTAATAGAACAGAAAGTTATAAATCCTGAACAACTGGAAAAAGCACTCAAGTATCAGGAACAAAACAAATGTCTTATAGGGGAAGCGCTGATTAAATTAGGTTATGCAACTGATGAGCAGATTGCAATTGCTCTATCTAAGCAGTTAGGAATTCCTTATGCATCTATACAGAATAATATTTTAAAGCCGGAAAAAGATCAAGGACTTGAGAAAATAATCCCCGAAAAATTTGCAAGAGATAATAATGTCATTCCTCTCTTTATAGAGAATAATGTTCTTGCTATTAGTGTAAGCGATCCTACAAATATAATTCTGATAGATAACATAAAAGCGATGACAGGAATGGAACTTCAGATTTTTATTTCAACCAAGTCACAGATCTTAAAAGTTATTGATTCTTTTTATCAGGAAGAAACTGCACTCATTGATAAGGTTGTTGAGACCACTAAGGAGGTTGGCAAGGATGTATCCGATACAGATTTTTTGACTCCTGATGGTAAACTTGACCTTGATAGAGTGATAGTTGGGAAATCGTCAGGAGCCAGAGCAATAATGTTTGTAAATGCCATTCTAAAACAGGCGATAGCAGAAAGAGCAACCGATATTCATCTTGAAAAATTTGATGAAAAGATTTCTTTAAGGTTTAGAATAGACGGTGTTTTACATGAAAGAACTGCTCCTCCAAATGACCTTTTTGATAATATTGTTGCAAGAATAAAGATACTTTCAAAACTAAATATTGCTGAAAAAAGATTACCTCAAGATGGTGCTTTTTCAATAAAACATCAAAATCACACTATAGAAGTTCGTGTTGCTACTTGTCCTACTGTTTTTGGTGAAAAGGTTGTTATGAGATTACTTGCTCAAAGCGATGTCGAACTAAATTTGGATAAACTTGGTCTTGAACCTGAACAGAAAGAGGATTTTTTGAAAGCAGCCAATCAACCACATGGTCTGATATTCATAACTGGTCCAACTGGTTCAGGTAAAACCACAACACTTGCAGCACTTCTTTTAACGATTAGAACTCCTGAATTGAATTTTCTTACCCTTGAGGACCCTGTTGAAATAAAAATTGAAGGAATAAGTCAGGTTCAGGTAAAACCGGAGATAGGGCTTACATTTGCTGCTGGTTTAAGGTCATTTCTGCGTATGGACCCTGATGTAATACTTGTTGGTGAAACAAGGGATGGAGAAACAGCTGAGGCATGTATAAAGTCAGCAATGACGGGTCATCTTGTTTTATCTACTCTACATACAAATAATGCTCTTGAAGCAATTCCACGTCTTATAGATATGGGTGCAGAGCCATATTTACTTGCATCAACACTTCTTCTTACAGAAGCACAACGTCTTATAAGAAGACTGTGCCCAGATTGCAAACAACCATATAAACCATCAAAGGAAATACTTGACATGTTTGCAAGAGAATCTTATATAAATCCACTTCCAGATTTAAATAAGGTGATATTTTATAGACCAAACGGATGTCCAAAATGCTTTAATATAGGTTATAAGGGAAGAATAGCAATATATGAAACATATTTTATTACAGAGGAGATAAAAAGACTTATTACAAAAGAACCAGATATTTTGAAAATAAAAGAAATAGCAAAAAAGCAAGGAAGGTGGGACCTAAGAGCAAGTGGATGGAGAAAGGTCTATCAGGGAATTACATCAGTTGAGGAAATGCTTGCAACGACGGTTGTAGAAATGTAAAATATTGTTTAGGAGGGAAGGTGCCGAGATTTATTTATACAGTTCAAGATGCTGACGGTAATGTTACAACTGGGGCAATGGAAGCAGAAGATGAAGATGGTGTAGTAGGTGCCTTACAGAGTAAAGGATATCTTATCTTATCGGTTCAATCAGAAAAGGAAAGCGCAAAAGGTATTTTTGCTCTTAAAAAAAAGGCGGGAGGAAAGGTTAGTGGAAGGGAACTCTGTTTTTTTGGAGAGCAGATTGCAACACTTGTTGCAGGGGGTGTTCCGCTTGTAAGGGCACTTTCGCTTCTTGCGGAAAATAATGAAAACAAGACACTTCAGGCAGTTCTTTTTCAGGTTACAAAAGAGGTCTCAGCAGGTTCTTCCCTGCATAAAGCCCTTGAAAAACATCCTCATATTTTCGATGACCTGTGGATCTCGCTTGTTACAGCAGGTGAGGTTTCAGGACAACTTCCCCTGGTATTGAGGCAGATAACAAAGTATAAGGAAATGCAAGAGGAAATAAAGGGGAAAATAATCTCTGCGGTGGCATATCCAGCAGTTCTATTTTTTCTATCAATAGGTGTTCTTTTTTATTTTGTTATTTTTATAGTTCCTGTTTTTGCTCAGATATTTAATGATTTTGGTTTGAAACTTCCTCTTATAACTCAAATGGTTATGGGTTTTTCCTATACCCTTCAGCATTATTGGTTAATGATGATTGTTTGCGCGATAGGATGTTATTTTGCATTCAAGATGTATATCAAAACTGAAACAGGGCTGCTTGCATGGAATAAGTTATTATTTTCCCTTCCTGTCATAGGAAGATTTATTAAAAATATCCAATATGAAAGATGTCTTACCACACTCTCAACGCTTTTAAAAAGTGGTGTTAGTATAGTAAACTCTCTGAATGTTCTTGAAAATACATTTAAGCGTACTCCGATACTAAGAAATGCAATCAACAAAGCAAAAAATGATATAACAAGTGGTAAAGCAATATCCGCATCCTTTAAAAAAACTGGTGTGTTTCCAAACTTTGTTACAGATATGATGCTTATGGGTGAAGAATCAGGTAAACTTCCTGATATGATAGATGTCCTTTCTAATTTTTATCAGGAGCAGATAAATCAGTTCTTGAGAAGATTTTCTGCAATTATAGATCCGGTGCTGATGATAGGTATTGGAACAATAATAGGAACGGTTGTTATGTCGGTTTATATACCGATATTCCAGTTGTCGCAGATAAAGGGAGGATAGGAGGGTTTGATGAAAAGAAAAGGTTTTACATTAGTTGAACTGATAGTTGTTGTAATAATAATAGGAATTCTTACAACTATGGCTGTACCACTTTATAGAAAAACCATAGAAACATCAAAAGCAACTGATGCCCTTTCAATACTTAATATGATAGCAAATGCAAACAGGATGTACCAGTTAGATACCGGAAACTACGCAAATGGACAGATATCAAGTTCTCATGTGCTGGTAGCAAATAAATATATCGCAGACCACCCATGGTCAAATTATCAATGGGTTTTTTGTGCTTGTAATGGTACAAACTGCGGTAGTTGTGGCGGTGGATGTAGTGGAAGTAGCAGAATTGCATGTGCATACAACAACTCTCCAGTAGGGGTTCCATATACTCTATGGAGATATGAGATAGGAATGGCTGGTGAGTGTTATTCATATGGAACAAATGTTCCACCTTGTCCAAAGTTATGAGAAAAAGAAAGGCAATTGCACTTGTTGAGGTTGTTATTGCAATACTTATATCAGCGATGGTTTGTATGGCAACATTTTCAATATTTACATCAGCAACAGCTGGTCGTAAAAAATCAACAAAAAGAGAACTTGCATCACTTGCTATAAGAATGGTGAGTGAGCAACTCAAAATGTATGTAACCTCTGATAATAGCACTTTTCTCCCATATCGTCCAAACAATTCGTGGCGATTATGCAACCACTTAGGATATTGTGATACATATACCGGATGGGCACTTCAAAGCGGAACACATAATATTACATCTTTTTTAAATACAGAACCGTTTTTAAGTGGTCTTTGTAATAAAAATCTTTCAAACTGCTCTTTTACATATACAGTTACAAACTTTAACTGTGGGTTTGGAACTACAGAAACTACAGCATGTAAGCAGGTTAGTTTTTATTTAAATTATCCTAATTAATTTATTTATGAATTTGAAAAACAAAGGATTTACACTTCTTGAACTTCTAATTTCACTAATCATATTCTCATTTATGCTCGTAACACTTTCTACCGTTTATGCCACAGCAAATAGATATTTCTTTCAATCATACAGGGAGGACCTTTTAAAAAACAACTTTACTTTAACATTTAAGTTCATAAAGAACAAACTATCACAAGCAACAGAAATAGCAAGACCACAAGTTGGGCAGGAAACCAATGACCTTGCATTTTATACAAATCTTCAAAAAATTCCTCCAGGTGACACCTCTTATCCAGGCTGGGGATGTGCGCCAGTGGGAAATACTGCAACCTGGCATTACTTTTGTGTTTCCAATAACACAGTGTATTATTATACTGGAAATATTACTGTTAATACTTGTCCAAATTCATCTGGACTACCAAACTGGATTGGTGGAATTAGTTGTGGTTTTGGCTCACCTGTTATTTTGTCTTCAAACATCAATATTCCACCTGGAAGGTCCTCTTATTTTGGTAGAAGTAATTTACCATCCAATATTGTTAGAGTTTCCCTGAGGTTGTTTTGGCAGGCATCTGGCAGATACAATGCAAGAGATATTGATGATACAAAAGAAACATATATTATGGTAAACAGAGCTGCCCAGCCATAATAAAGGTGAGAGGTGAGAAGTAAGAAGTGAGAGGGAGTTAGTCTTCGTTTATTGTAAAAGTTGCTTGCTGGGCATTTGAGGCAGAACAGTTTATTGAGATACTTACAGGTTTACCGCCTACAGATGTCTGGCATCCAGTTCCATAAGGACAACAACTTACTCTATTAAGCATCACTCCTTCAGTTCCAACTATGGATATAGAACTTCTGTAAAATCTTGTTGCTGTTGTATATCTATCAAATACCCATTTCATAACATAGGTTGAAATCATTATAATTATAATCAGCATGACCAGTGTTGCTGAAAGTGATGCAGTTCTTTTCTTCATATTTATATTTTAGCAGACAAAATCTATAAAATCAATACTTACTCTATTTTTTTAAAAGGTCTAAACTCTAATTTGTTTTCTTTTCTTATTTTAAATTCACCAAGCCACCTAAACCACTTTTTTTCAAAATCATCTAAATCAAAGATACCAAAACTCTTCCAGAGTGTTTTTTCAATAGTTGAACCTCTTGCCAGATCATCACAAAATCTATAGAAACTATTTTGTGAATATATCTCTTTAAGGTATCTTATAACTCCATATGCCTCAAGATACCAGTTTGCAATTTCATTATCGGTTTTAAGTGACCTTACATCAGTTTTTAAAAAATCATTAAACTTCATATATACTGTTTGCTCCGAGTATTTTAGTGCTCTTTCCCACAAACCCTCGCTATCATAACTTTTATCCTCCATATATACAGCCAAACCCTCATTTAACCATAGCGGTGGATGTGTTAATTTTTGGGCAAAGAAACTTTCAAAATATAAATGAGTTAGCTCATGAACTATAGTTGGAATTAAATTTTTCTTTTCTTTATCGTTATATACAACTATTATTCTTTTATCCCAGAAAGCAAGTCCTTTTGACCATTTTGGTGGTTTGAACTCTCCTTTTATGTAAGATTCTCTTGAAGAGTATATGTATATGTTTGTTTTTTCATGGTGCATCCAGGGAGCAAAATAGGAAAGGTTTAAATCCATTAAACTGTATATCCTTTCAATTTCCATTGAGAGATAAGGTATCTGCCAGTTTCCTTCATAAAAAATTGTAAAATGTTTTGTCTCAAATCTAATCCAGTTATCTTTAGAATATAGTATTAGTGTTATTAGAAAGAAGAATTTTTGTAGAAAAATCATTTAAATATGTAATCTTTTGTTTTAGAGAGTTTTGAGTTTTTAAGATTATCAAGCGTTCCCTCATATATAAGATAACCACCATCTGGACCACCCTCGGGTCCAAGTTCAATAATCCAGTCAGCAAACTTTATCACATCGGGATTATGTTCTATTATTACAATTGTATTCCCACTGGACCTTAGTTTTAGTAATACCTTCAGTAGTTTTTCAACATCTGCAAAATGAAGACCGGTGGTTGGCTCATCAAAGATATATAAATTACTTCCAGTATTTTTCTTTGATAGTTCATATGCAAGTTTTATTCTCTGTGCCTCTCCACCAGAGAGTGTTGTTGAACTCTGACCAATTTTTAAATAACCGAGTCCAACCTCTTCAAGAAGTTTCAACTTTGAATGTATTGGTGGAATATCCTCAAAAAACCTTCCAGCGTTTTCTATATCCATTTCGAGTATGTCGTAAATATTTTTGTCTTTGTATTTTATCTCAAGCGTCTCTTTATTAAATCTTTTACCCTGACACTCTTCACACAATATATGAACATCAGGGAGAAACTGCATCTGTATGGTTATATATCCTTCTCCTTTACAATTTTCGCATCTCCCTCCAGAAACATTGAATGAAAATCGTTTTGGTTTATATCCTTTTCTTCTTGCGGATGGCGTCATAGAAAAAAGTTTCCTTATTTCATCAAAAAAACCTATATAAGTTCCAGGGTTTGATCTTGAACTTCTTCCTATCGGTGACTGATCAACAAGTACAACCCTTTTTATACTTTCAATTCCTTTTATATCTCTGAATTTCCCAGGTTCCTCCTTAAAGTTAGGATTGAGTTTTTTCATTATTCCCTTATATAGAACTTCATAAAGAAGTGTTGATTTTCCTGAGCCTGAAACCCCGCATATAACTGTAATCAACCCTATCGGAATTCTAACATCAATATTTTTAAGATTGAACTGGGAAGCGCCAATTACTTTTATATACTCTTTGCTTGATTTTGGTGGTTTTGGGGGAGTTGCGATTAGTTTGCCAGAAAGATATTTTCCTGTAAGGGATACATTAGAATTAATGATATCCTTTATACCACCTTCAAAAACAACCTTTCCACCGTTGACCCCTGCACCAGGTCCAAGTTCAATAATCCAGTCAGCATTTCTAATTGTTTTTTCATCATGTTCCACTACAATTAATGTGTTTCCTAGATCCCTTAAGGATTTCAGTGTTCTTATAAGTTTCTCATTGTCTGATGGGTGAAGCCCTATAGTTGGTTCATCTAAAACATATATCACACCACTGAGTCTTGAACCTATCTGGGTTGCAAGATTAATTCTCTGTGCTTCTCCCCCAGAAAGTGTTTGGGAATATCTTGAAAGTGTCAGATATGAAAGTCCGACATTTAAAAGAAAATCAATCCTTGAATTAATTTCCTTAAGTATTATCTTAGATATTTCCATTTCTGTGGAACTTAAGTTGAGCGATGATATGAAACTTTTAAGTTCGTTTATGGTCATATCGCATACATGGGCAATATTTTTGCCGTTTATCAAAACACTCAATGCCTCTTTTTTTAATCTTTTACCTAAACATATTTTGCAGGTCATTTCTTTTAAGTATCTGTTATATATCTCCGACTTCACATAATCAGATTCTGTTTGCGAATACCTTTTCTTTATATTTGTTATCACACCTTCGAACTCTTCGTCACCATAAAGTATTATATTCTTATGCTCCTCGCTTAATTCTTTAAAAACTACATTTTTAGGAATATGATATTTGTAGCATAAACTATCTAAGATTGACCTGTAATAATTTTTCCATGAGTTTTTCCATCTGTTTGTCCTGTTTGTTATAGGATCCTCCCATGCAATTACTGCTCCCTCATCTATTGTTTTTTCTCTATTAATAACACTATCAATATCAACCTCAACTACAAATCCAATACCTTGGCAATTTTCGCATGCTCCATATGGGGAATTAAAAGAAAAGAGCCTTGGTTCTATTTCTCCTATCGTTATTCCACAATAAGGACATGAGTTTTTTTTGCTATAAAGTATAGAGTTCTTATTGAATATTATCTCAATTATATCACTTTCTCCAAAGGCAAGTTCTATACTTTCAACAATCCTTTCGTTTTCAGATTCGCTAACCAAATATCTATCAATTATTATGGATATATCATGTTTCTTATACCTTTCAAGTTTTGGAGGAGAGTTTAAAGAATAATTTTTCCCATCCACTCTTATATTTGTAAACCCTTTTGATTTAAGTCTTGAAAACAGTTCTTCATAGGTTCCTATTCTACCTCTAACAAGTACTGCAAGAACAGTTATTTCTTTGTTATAAAATTTTTGTTTAATATCATTTATTATCTGTTCAACTGTCCATGCTTTTAATGGTCTTTTGCAGATATAACAATGGGGTTTGCCAATCCTTGCAAAAAGAAGCCTTAAATAATCGTAAATTTCCGTTGTTGTTCCTACAGTAGAACGAGGATTTCTTGTTGGAGAATGCTGCTGGATTGATATAGATGGTGAGAGATTTTCTATGAGGTCAAGATCTGGTTTTTCCATCATTTCCAAAAACTGTCTTGCATACGCACTTAAACTCTCAACATATCTTCTTTGTCCTTCAGCATAAATTGTATCAAAGGCAAGTGATGATTTTCCACTTCCACTTAAACCTGTTATTACCACCAATTTATTCTTCGGTATCTCGAGATTTATATTTTTTAGATTATGTGTTCTTGCACCTTTTATAATCAGTTTATCGTTCATACGCTTTTTGATATGCATCTTCAGTGTATCTATTAATAAATGTCCATGTCCTTCGTGGAAGTTTATAAGGGTGGTCCTCTAAATAAAAAGAGCCTCTTGATTCCTTTCTTGAAAGTGAACTTTTTATTATTAACATTCCTGTAAATGCGATGTTTCTAAGTTCTATAAAATCTCTGTTTGGTTTATACCTCCTGTAATAGTAATCTATCTCCTCAAGTATCAAAGACATCTTTTTATATGCTTTTTTTAATCTTTCTCTGCTTCTCACAATTCCAACATAATTTATCATAAGAGTTCTTATCTCATTCCAGTTCTGGGAAATGATTATATCCTCTCTAGATTTTTTTGTATCATAATAATCCCATAGTATGTGCTTCTCTCTGATTTTTCTTGGCACTTCTATTTTGCTTTCTTTAATTGATGAATATGCCCTTAATGCAAATACTGATGCTTCAAGTAGAGAGTTTGATGCAAGCCTATTTGCACCATGAAGACCAGTGTGTGATACCTCTCCAACAGCATATAGGTTATCTATAGCGGTTTTTGAAAACTCATCTACCTCTATTCCACCACAAAAGAAATGAGCAGCAGGAACCACAGGGATAGGTTGTTTTGTGATATCTATCTGATATCTGAGACATTTTTTATAAATATAGGGAAATCTTTTTTTGATAAACGATGCCGGTTTAAAAGAGATATCCAGATATACAAAATCATCGCCTGTTTTTTTCATCTCATTTGCTATTGCTCTTGAAACAATGTCTCTTGGTGCAAGTTCTCCCATTTTTGAATATTTATGCATAAATCTCTTACCGTTTTTTAACTTCAGTACTGCTCCCTCACCTCTCATTGCCTCCGAAATTAAAAAGTTTTGTGCCTCTGGGTGATATAAGCATGTTGGATGAAATTGTATGAATTCCATGTTTATAAGATTTAAACCTGTCTTGTATCCTATAGCATATCCATCACCAGTAGCTGAGTGGGGATTTGATGTGTAGAGATATACCTTTCCTCCACCACCGCTTGCAATTATACAAATTCCACTTAAAAATGAATAAATCTTATTTTTTTTAACATCCAGAACATAAGCACCTAATACTTTATTATTTTCTGGTTTTGTATGAACTGGATGGTATTTCAATATAAGATCAACAACCTGATGGTATTCAAAGACCTTTATGTTTTTATTATTTACAACATGCTTTATCAGTGTGGTTATTATTTCTTTTCCTGTGTAATCATATCTGTGTAGAATTCTTCTGTGGGAATGTCCACCTTCAAGTCCTAATTTTTTATCAAATCTAACACCAAGTTTTAAGAGTTCCGATATTACTATAGGACCGCTCCTGGTGGTTATCTCAACAATCTTTCTATCGCATAAGTAATCGCCAGCCTTAATTGTGTCTGCAATGTGATCTTCAAAACTATCTTCGTCTGAATATACACTCGCTATCCCGCCCTGAGCGTAATAAGAATTTGATAAATCTATTCTGTCTTTTGTAACAAGATTTACCTTTCCAATTTCAGATAATTTCAGAGATATAAGCAATCCACCAATACCACTTCCTATCACTAAAAAATCAGAATAGTATATTTTGTTTTCACTCATCTTAATTTATAAAATATAGTTTGATGGTATTTGAATTCATAATTATATTTTAGCAATTAATAAATATGAAAGATAAGTTAATCAAATACATACCTCTCATAATAGCGCTTATAATTCTATATTTTTTGATCTATCCAAATTATCAGAAACTTATTGAGATCTACAAGAGTTCATCTAAAAAATACCTTTTTCTTTCATTTCTCTCATCCTTTGTTAGTTATACATTTATGAGTTTATCACTTTATGAGATGCTTAAAATATTCGGTTGGAAGGTGGATTTTTTAAAAACCTTCTATATCACACTGATATCCACCACAGTTAATTATTTTTTTTCAAGTGGAGGAGCAAGTGGATTTGCCCTAAGAATGCATCTTCTCCATAAAAGAAAAGTACCGGTAAGCGTTTCTTTAACAACTTCAATTGTTCTTACTGCATTCATATACCTGATACTTGGGCTTATTGTAATGCAAAGTTTTATTCTTTATTTCATTGAAATAAAAAAGATTAATAAAACTATGATTGAAGGATTTATTGGTTCAACTCTGATATTTCTTGTTCCTTTTGTTATGAGTCTGGTCTTATATAATCATAGGTTTAGAAACAGATGGGCTATTAGAATATTTTACTTCATAAACAATACTCTTTATCAGATAACGAAATATCATATACCAAGAGAGGATTTTAGAGATTTTAAGAATAAATTAAATACCGGCATTGCTGTTCTCCATACAAAGAAATATGAACTTCCAAAAGTTTTAATGTATGTTTTGCTTGACTGGATATTCAATATAATGGTTCTCTATTTTGCGTTTCTTGCGGTTGGTGTGAGGTTATCTATCAGTGATGCAGTTATAGGGTTTTCTTTTGGAATACTTATAACTGTTCTTCCAATTCTTCCATCGGGACTTGGGATTATGGAATTTGTGTTAGCAAACTTTTATTCAAATCTTGGTATATCCATAGAGACAGCAATATTTGCAAGTCTTGTTATGAGATTTTTTTATTATATTTTGCCTTCTTTATTTAGTTTAATGATATTTTATGGTGTTAAAATAGTAGATGAAGATATTGATAGAGGAGGGAGAAATGGGTATTGAGAAGTTTAATAATTATACACCAAATATTGCTCAAACAGCATTTATTCATTCAACCGCCATAATAATTGGTAATGTCATAATAGAGGATGATGTTTCTATATGGCCTTTGTGTGTGCTTAGGGGTGATGTTGATATGATAAAAATAGGAAAAAGAAGTAATATTCAGGACCTTTGCGTTTTTCACCCAAACAAAAACAAACCAGTGATACTTGGCGAGAATGTAACAGTAGGACATGGTGCTATTGTTCATGGTTCAATAATAGGTTCCAACTGTCTTATTGCAATGAGCTCAACGATTATAGACAGCGAGATAGGAGATAACTGTATAATAGGTGCAAATGCACTCATTCCACCAAATTCCAAAATACCTTCAAAAAGCCTTGTACTCGGAGTCCCTGGTAAGGTTGTAAGAAACTTAAGCGAAGAGGAGATAATATCCATAAAAGAATCTGCAGATATTTATGTCAAACTTTCTAAGGAGTATAAAAAATGTCTGTAAAGAAGATATTAATAATTGAGGATGCAAGACAAACACAATCAGTATTGAAAGAGGTTCTTCAGAAAGAAGGTTATATTGTATTTGATGCTTATGATGGAGTGGAAGGGGTTAAAATTGCAAAGCGCGAGATTCCAGATTTAATCCTTCTTGACCTTCTTTTACCCAAAGTTAGTGGTTTTGATATCTGTATTAAATTAAGGGAAGATGAAAAAACAAGAAAAATACCGATCATAGTAATCTCTACACTTGCTGATGATAAAACTACTCATGAAAAGTTAAAAAGATGTGATGTTATCAGTTTTTTACAGAAGCCTTATACGCTTGATGACCTTTTAAATGAAATAAAAAGAGTATTAGGATAAGAATGAGAATAACTGTTGGTAGGTTATATAGATTGCTTTATACTAAACTTGGGCCACAGGGCTGGTGGCCCATATATGATATAGATTTTAAAAAATGTGTTTATACTCCAAGAAAATACAGAAGTAATACTGATGAAGAGATATTTGAAATCTCTGTAGGTGCAGTTCTAACACAAAATACTACTTGGAAAAATGTTGAAAAAGCGATAGGTAATTTGAAACTCTCTCATACACTGTCTCCAGATGAAATATTTAAAATGAACATAAAGAAGCTTGAAACCTTAATCAGATCAAGTGGATATTACAGGGAAAAAGCAAAGAAACTTAAAAATCTATCCAGGTTCTTTCTTGAAAACCCTATTCATAAACTCAGAAATAAATCTATCCAGGAACTTAGAAATATTCTTTTGAATATAAAAGGTGTGGGAAAAGAAACCGCTGACTCTATAATTCTCTATGCTTTTCAAAAACCAATATTTGTAATTGATACCTATACAAAAAGATTATACCTTAGATTTTTTGGGGACCATATGGATTATGAATATGATGAACTTAGAAACTTGTTTGAAAAAGACCTAAAACATGATTGGAGAATATATTCAGAGTATCATGCATTAATTGTTGAAGTATCTAAAAGATACTGTTTTAAAAATAATCCTCGCTGCATTGATTGTATTTTAAATAATTTTTGTAAATACAATCTTGAAATAAAACTCAAAGATGAAAGAGAACTTTATTTATCAAAAAATTGAAGAAGCTCTTTGCGAAGAGAATACAAACTCTGCTTTAAGTTTACTAAAAAAAATAAAACAAAGAGATGGATATTATTTTTATTATCTTGGTGAGATAAAAAGAATTGAGGGACTATTTAAAGAATCCTACAAAAATTACTTAATTGCATTGAAGAAAATCAATAAAGAAGATGAAATCTATCGTAAGATTCTTTTAAGGTTAGCATCCCTCTCAAGAAGTAATGGCAGGATAAAGGAGGCGAAAAGGTATCTTGATATTCTAATAAAAAATGGATGGAGAAATAAAGATGTTTTACTTGAACAATCTATGTATTTGAGGATGAAAGGAGAATTTGAAAGGTCTTTGTATTATTTATTCAAACTTGAAAAAATCTATAGAAAAGAGAAAGATTTTCAGGGAATTGCATATATTTACTGGGCATGTGGTGGAATATTTAGACTACAAGGGCATTTTAAAAAAGGTATATATTTTTTTAAGGAAGGTATAAAATACGCAAAAAAAGCAAATGACCGTTCACTTCTTCTCTATTTAAAATTTGCACTTGCTGGAATTTTAAGGATATATGGAAAACTGCATCAATCACTTAAAGAGTATAAAAGTTGTGCTAAACTGATTGATAGGAATGATTTCTTTTCAAAGGGATATTATTACTGTGGTATTGCCAATGCCTTAAGACAATTAGGAAAACTTGAACGATCTATTTACAATTATAAAAAGTCATATTACTACTATAAAAAAACAGGGGATTTTCTTGATCTTGGTCTTGTTGTATGGGGTATGGGAAATTCCTATCTTAAAAAAGGAGAAATCAAGCGGGCAAAAAAATTATTTCTTAAAGCAAAAAAACTCTTTAGATTGGGCTTTGAACCAAGGGGAGAAATACTAAATCTTATATCCCTATCTCAGGTTTATTATCTTAAAGGGGAGATAAAAAAGGCAAAAAAATTATATTATGATGCTATAAGAAAAGCAAAGAAATACAAACTAAATACCTATCTGGAGGTTTTTACATAATATTTTAAACTCCCTTCTCCAAACGAAAATTCCTTAAATTTTTTGTTAAAATAGATTTATGAACATAATAATCTTTGTTCTTATACTTATAAATGTTTATGGTTCTGATAAGACAGACAGTTTTTTGGCTGGAAGTGTGGTAAAAAGTGATGAGTGGATCATAGATAAGAAAAAAGATAAAGAGATATTTAAAAATAATGTGAGTTTTAAAAATGCGATTTATACTATGAAAACGGATTATGCAGTTTATGATAGAAATCAAAAGTTATGGTTTGCCGAAGGCAGGGTTTATTTGAAGAGAAATCTGAATAATAACTCATATATTGAGTCATACTGTGATAGTGCTAAGTATGATGAAAATTATCAAAAAGCAGTTATGTTATCAAAGAATGGCGGTGTAAAGACAGTATTTTTTGATGGTATAAAAAAAGAAATATATACAACCTATTCAATTGCCAATGAAGCGGATTTGAGGAGTAAAACAATAACCTTTGAAAAAGAGTTTAAACTCATAACATCATCTTTAACTGCTATATCGGATATGGCTGTCTATTATGAAGATACGAAAGAATTTGAACTTCAAAAGCAAAGTCAGGTTTTAGGATATAATAATGAATATCTCATATTTTTTTCTGCTGATAAGGTGAATATAAACAGGGAGACAAAATTTATAAGAGCATGGGATAATGTTTATGGAAATATAAAGAGAAAATAGTTATGAAACTCGTTTCTATCAATCTTGTTAAAATATACAATAAAAGAAGAGTTGTTAATAATGTATCAATAAATATCGAAAGTTCTGAGATTGTAGGATTACTCGGTCCAAACGGTGCCGGTAAATCAACCACTTTTAATATGCTAATGGGATTTATAAAACCTGATGAAGGAAAGATTTTTCTTGATGACAAAGATATCACTGAACTTCCGGTTTATAAAAGAGCAAGACTTGGAATAGGTTATCTTGCTCAAGAACCAACAGTATTTAGGGAACTTACAGTTGAAGAAAATTTAATAGCGGTTATTGAAAGAGTTGAGAAAGACAGAAGAAAAATAATGGAAAGGGTTGATAAACTTTTAAAAGAATTTTCACTTATAAATTTAAGAAAACAATATGCCTATAATCTTTCAGGAGGTGAAAAGAGAAGGCTTGAGGTTGCAAGGGTGATGATAAATTCTCCACAAATCATTATGCTTGATGAACCATTTGTTGGAATAGATCCGATTACGGTTGAAGAATTAAAAAAAATAATCCATTATCTTAAAGAGAAAGGTGTTGGGATTTTGATAAGCGACCATAATGTCAGGGAGACATTAAGCGTTGTTGATAGAGCATATTTGATATACAGGGGAGAGATCTTGATAGAAGGTGATGCAAATACTCTTGCAAACGATCCAAAAGCAAGAGAACTGTATTTGGGTGAAAGTTTTAAACTTGGATGAGAAAAATAAATTTCATTTTATTCCTATTATTTTTGTTCTCATGCTACAAAGAAACCGAAACACCTATGGATTATAAAATACATATCAATGATTTTAAAATGGATCATATCGTTAAGAATGAAAAGAAGTGGAACCTACAGTGTAAGAAATCTATTATAAGTGAGAAAGAAAATACTATTACTTGTTATGACGTGATTATAAATATTCTTGCAAGCGACAAGATAACTACCTTTTTAAAAAGTTTTAAAGGATTTGGTGATATGAATAAAGAAATCTTTTATCTTGAAAATGATGTTGTAGTAAATTCATTCAAGGAGAAGATTACTGTATATACATCAAAACTATATTTTGATACAAAAAAAGAAATCATATACTCCACAACCAATACGCGAATAATCAAGGAAAAAGAAGGTGTAGAAATCAACTCAATTGGATTTCAAGCAAAAACCGATCTTTCTAATATCAAAATATTCAAACACACAACCACAAAACTAACTAACCCTACCCAGAACTAACACTATCTTTTCTTGCCCCTAACCTCTTACTTCTCACTTTCTCACTTTTTCACTTTCTTACTTTTACCTCTTACTTAAACTATCCCTTCCCTTATTAGATCCCTTTCATCTATAATTCCAACTACTCTTTTCTTTTCATCAACAACAGGAAGGTTATCTACTTTTTTGTCATTGATTATTTTTGCTGCTTTTATTGCAAGTTCATTTTCATCTATACATAAAGGATTTTTTGTCATATATCTTTCAATTTTATCATTAAGTTTTATAAATGCAATTTTCCTTCTAAGGTCACCGTCAGTGAAATATCCTATAAGTTTACCATTTTTATTTATCACCGATACTGCACCAAGAGATGTCAAGGTCATAATATCTATTGCCTCTTTAACCGTTTTTTCTTTATAAATCACAGGATTATCTTTTCCTTTTCTCATAATCTCTTTAACCTTGATATAGAAAAGTTTTCCTATATTTCCTCCTGGATGATTTTTTGTAAACTCATCCCTTTTATAGCCCTTTATACTTAAAACTGATATAGCAATAGCATCTCCAAGAGCAATCATTGCTGTAGTTGATGATGTTGGTATAAGATTGTATGGACATGCCTCACGTCTAACACCAATATTGAGAACAATATCACTTAGATGAGAAAGTTTTGAATTTGGATTGTTTGTTATTCCAATAACCTTAACTCCTCTTTTTTTTGCGATGGATACAAATTTATTTGTCTCAAGTGTGCTTCCAGAACTTGAAAGGGCAATAACCACATCCCCCTCAGAAATTATCCCGATATCTCCATGAAGTGCCTCGATTGGATGTATATAAAACGAATTTACTCCTATTGACATAAGGGTGGATGATATTTTTTTCGCTATTATTCCTGATTTTCCAATACCTGTAAGTATTACTTTTTTATCATTTAATGAACACAAAATATCTATTACTTTTACAAATTTTTCATCAATCAAGTTCTTAAGATCTTCTATACTTTTCTTTTCTTGGTCAATTACTTTCCTTGCAATTTTTATAATTTTTAATGTTCTATTTTTTTGTGTGGATAAAGCCATGGTGTCATCTCCGAAGGAATTATTCTCTGATCATAGGGTGGAGGAAGTTTATGAAGAATATGACTTATAATAAAATAACCGATTATCAAAACTATGTATATTATTGAAAGTGTTTTTATATGCCATCTTGTATCGCAGAACCATTCGGGTGGAGCAGTCATGTCTTTTTTGCATTTAACACAGTATTTTGTTATCTTTTTGTTTTCAAAACCACAGTGTGGACATCTCATAATCCATCCTCCAATTTCTTTGCAAGAGCATCTATTCTATTGAGTATTTTAACATATTTTTCAACAGATTTTAATGGGAGCGAGTTAGGACCATCAGATAATGCTTTTGAAGGGTTTTGATGTGTTTCAAAAAAAACTGCGCTTATTTTCTGAATTACAGCAGATTTTGAGAGTGGAAGTATAAACTCCCTATCACCACCACTTTTATTCCCAAATATGGCAGGTCTCTGTATTGAATGTGTTGCATCAAATACTACCGGATATCCGAATTTTTTAATGATATCAAATGACCTCATATCTACAACAAGGTTGTTATATCCAAATGTTGTTCCTCTTTCAGTTATCATTATCTTATTATTCCCTGTAGATTGTATTTTTTTGATAATATTTGCAACTTCCCATGGACTTAGAAACTGCCCCTTTTTCACATTTACTACTTTCATTGTTCTTCCAGCAGCAACAAGCAGGTCAGTCTGCCTTGATAGAAAAGCAGGTATCTGAATTATATCCGCAACTGTTGCAACCTCATCAGCCTGAGAAGGAATATGAATATCAACAAGAATTCTTACTTTAAGTTCTTTTTTTACCTTCTCAAGAATTCTAATCCCCTCTTTTAGTCCTACTCCTCTAAATGAATCTATTGAAGTTCTATTTGCTTTATCAAATGATGCCTTTGCCACAAAATCGCTTTTGATTTTTTTAAAAATCTTTTTAAGTTCTGATATGGTTCTATAATAATTTTCCTCACTTTCTATAACACATGGGCCACAGATATACTTAATCTTTAACTCATTTGAAAATTTTATTCCACTAATATCAACCACTACGCTTTTTATTTCTTTCATTACATGCCTCCAGAAATTTTACAAAAAGTGGATGTGGTGAAAGTGGTCTTGAAGCAAACTCAGGATGAAACTGAACACCTATAAAAAAAGGATGATTTTTGAGTTCAATAATCTCAACAAGATTATCTTTTTTATTAACACCTGAGATAATCATTCCGTTTTTTTCAAATTTACTTCTATAAGAATTGTTAAACTCATATCTGTGTCTATGCCTTTCATAAATAAGAGAAGTGGAATATATAGAATAAGCAAGAGTATTTTTTCTTATTGCACAGGGGTAATTCCCAAGCCTCATAGTTCCACCCTTTCTTTCGCTTTTTATTGAATCTATTATCGTTATAATAGGGTTTGAGGTTCGGGGATTGAATTCGGTTGAGTTTGCATCTTTAAGTTTTAAAACATTTCTTGCAAACTCAATAGATGCACACTGCATACCAAGACATATTCCCAAAAATGGAATATTGTTCTCCCTTGCTTTTTTTATTGCAAATATCTTTCCTTCAATACCCCTCTCGCCAAATCCTCCAGGAATAATAAGACCATCAGATTCAAGAACTTTTTTTTCTATTACATCAAAATTATCCTCAGTGTCAATATAATCTATCTCAGTATTAAGAGAATTCTTCACTGAAGCATGGAGTATTGCTTCGTTTAGTGATTTATAAGAATCCTTTAATCTAACATACTTTCCTGCCATCACAATTCTTATCTTTTTGTAATTCTTCATCTCTTTAACCTTGTCTACAAAATCCTTCCACTCAGCTATATCATACTTATTACTTCTCAGTCTTAAGAGCATCATTATTTGTTCATCAATATTTTGATTTCCAAGGAGTTCAACAACCTCATAGACATTACCAACATTATATGCCTCTATTATGGATTGAGGTGGCAGTGATGAAAACAAAGCAATCTTCTTCTTGAGTTCGTTATTTAAGGGCTTTTCGGACCTGGTTATTATTATATCAGGGTCTATACCTATTTCTCTCAATTTTGTTACAGAATGCTGAGTAGGTTTGGTTTTCAGTTCATCAGTTGTAGAGAGATAGGGGACAAGTGTTAGATGTATATATATCACATCGTTTCTCGTTAGATCTATCTTCATTTGTCTTGCCGCTTCTAAGAATGGAAGGCTTTCAATATCTCCCACAGTTCCACCGATCTCTATTATAACAATATCATAGTCCTTACCTGCCTTTATAAATCTTGATTTGAGTTCATCAGTTAAATGGGGAATAACCTGTACGGTCTGTCCAAGGTATTCACCTTTTCTTTCTTTTTCTATCACGGAGTTGTATATCTTTCCTGCTGTTATATTGTTATCTGATGTTGTAGTTATATCAACAAATCTTTCATAATGCCCAAGATCTAAGTCAGCTTCGGCACCATCAATTGTGACAAAGACCTCACCATGCTGAAATGGGCTCATAGTGCCAGCATCAACATTTAAATAAGGGTCGCATTTTATCATATTTATTTTAAAACCATGAGATTTTAGAAGTCTTCCTATAGATGCCGATGTAATTCCCTTACCAAGAGAACTTACAACCCCACCGGTTATGAAAATATATTTTGCCATAATTATCTCCTTTTATTTTTTATATACTCAATAGCCTTTTTAATATCATCCGGTGTGTCTATTGATGGTCCTGATTCTTTAACGATAACACATCCAATTTTAAGTCCAAGAGTTAATGACCTCAACTGCTCAAGTCTTTCAAGGTTTTCAAGAATAGATGGTTTTGTATTAACAAACATCTCAAGTGCTTTTCTTCGATAAATATAGAAACCTATGTGTTTGTAATACGGTATTTTTTTTGAAAGGCCTGAAAGTTCGTGGTGATAAGGAATTGGTGCCCTTGAAAAATAAATAGCATTACCGTTCTTATCAATTGCTGCTTTAACAGAGTTTGGATTTTTTATCTCATTTTCATCATCTATAGGAACAACACCTGTTGTTATATCAAAATCTTCATTTATGATTTTTCTGTATGCTTTTCTTATGATTGTTTTTTCAATGAAAGGTTCATCAGATTGGAGATTTATAATTATATCAAAATTTTTATTCTTAACTACTTCCCACACCCTATCCGTTCCTGACTTGCATCTTGCACTTGTAATAATACACTTGGCACCAATAGAGTTAGAAAACTTCAAAACCCTTTCATCCTCCGTTGTTATTATGATATCATCAGTTAATCCTATTTTAAGTGCATTTTCCCATACCCATTGAAGAACAGGTTTTCCCAAAAGAGGATATAAAACCTTTCCTTTAAATCTTGATGAATTATATCTGGCAGGTATTACTATTATTGTTTTCATGAATTTTTTATTACCTCTTTTAATTCTTCAACACTCACCGTTGCAGTTCCAAGTTTAGATACAACTATACCTGCTGCATAATTTGCAATCATTGCTGATAAAAGTATATTTTTGGATATTACATAACTGAGTGCAAGTAATGAAACTACAGTATCTCCAGCGCCGGTAACATCAAAAACCTCTCTTGCTTTTGTTGGTATATGAGTTATCTTTAATTTTTTATTGAAATTATCAAATACAGTCATTCCGTTTTCACTCTGAGTTATTATAAGAGATCTCAGGTTTAATTTTCTGACAATTCTTGCACCTATTTTTTCAATATCTTCTTGTTTTGTTGAGGGAATTAATCTCATCCCTGAAAAAGCCTCATTGATATTTGGAGTCATGGATGTTATATTTTTATAGCAATGAAAGTGTTCAATTTTTGGATCCACAAATACAGGAATACCAGATTTATTTGCTGTTTTTATCGAATATTCTATGACCTCTTTTGAAAGAACTCCTTTACCATAATCTGATAGTAGAAAACAATCACTTTCTTTTGCAGATTTCTCTATAAGTTGTTTTATCTTTTCAAGAAAGGGTCTTGTGTAGATATATTTTGTTTCTCTATCAACCCTTACGACTTGCTGATGTTCTGCAACAATTCTTATCTTCTCTGTTGTTTTATGTTTCAGATCAGAAAGTATCAAGGAAGTATCTATTAAATTTTTTTCTCTTAACATGGAAATTAACTCATCGCCGGCTTTATCAGTTCCAATTATTGAAATCAGTTTAACTCTACCTCCAACTTCTGATATATTGTTTGCAACATTTGCAGCCCCTCCAAATGATTTTTTTTCGTTTGCTACCTCAACAACAGGAACAGGAGCCTCAGGAGAGATTCTTCTGACTTTACCGAAAATGTATCTGTCAAGTATTAAATCCCCTATAATAGAGATACTTTTATTTTTTTTCTTAAATAATTCAACTATTTTTAAGAGTTCTGATTTCTCTACCATAAATTATATTATATAAAATCGGAAATCTTCTTTAAGTGATTTATGTATAATTTAATTATGAACAAATTTCTGATTATAAGATTTTCATCGCTTGGTGATATAGTTCTCACTCTCCCTGTTATAAAAAATATAAAAAGAAATAATTCGGATGCAGAGATTTATTATCTTACCAAAAAAAAGTTTTCAGATATACTTAAAGGAAACCCAAATATAAAAAGGGTAATAGAATATACCAGTTTCATAGATACTGTTATCAATCTGAGAAAGGAAAGATTTGATGTGATTATTGACCTTCATGGAGTATTGAGGAGTTTTATTATAACAATGTTTTTAAAATCAGATAAAAAACTCAGATACAAAAAGGATTCCTTTTATAGAAGAGTTTTTGTAGGATTTAAAATCCCTTCGCCAAGACTTGAAAGACATGTTGTCTCAAAGTACCTTGAGACCATTAAAAACCTTGGATACAAAATATATACAGATGATCTCTCACTTGATGATATTAGTATAAAACCAATTGAAAATTTAAACTTACGAAAGATTGTGATTTTTCAAACAGCATTTTTAGGTGACCTCATCTTAACACTTCCTCTTGTAAGAGAAATAAAATCAAAATTTAAAAACTCAAAACTTAGTATAGTTATAAGAAAAGATTTATCCCATGCAGTTTGTGGTGTAAAGGAAATAGATGAAATAATAGAGGATGATAAGAAAAAGAATAAAATAAAATCGACCTTAAATCTTATAAAAAAAATTAAGGAAATTGGATTTGATATAGCAATCATTCCTCACAGATCTCTTAGGACTGCTATCATAGCATATATGAGCCAAATAAAGATAAGGATAGGATTTGATATTCCTTTTATTTCATTCTTTTATACTCACAAAGTACCTTTCAAGTGGCTAATGCATGATGCAGAGAGAAACACTGCACTTATCAGATACATCTCAGACAATATCAGAATTGATTTTCCTGAAATTGATGTCTCAAAAAATATGATTGAAATAAATGAAAAAAAGATGATTCTTATAAATCCATCCTCGATATGGCAGACAAAGAAATGGCCTGATTATAAATATTCCTTGCTAATCAAGAAGATTTTTGAAAAATACTCAATACATCCTATTTTAATTGGTTCAAAAGATGATTCTTTATGCATAGACAAAATAGAATCTCAGGTTAAGGGTATGTGCATAAATCTCTGTGGAAAGACATCTATTACTTCGTTGATATCGCTTATGAAGAAAGCAGATATACTTATAACAAACGACTCTGGTCCGATGCATATAGGTGTTGCATGCGGTACTTATGTTATTGCGATATTCGGTCCAACAACAAAAGAACTTGGTTTTTTCCCATACTCAAAAAAATCTACAGTCTTAGAAGCAAAACTTGCCTGCCGGCCATGCAGATTACACGGTTCTAAAAAATGCCCTCATGGACATTTTCTCTGTATGAAACTTATAAGGGTTGAAGATGTAATGAACATCCTCTCAAATATCTTATAATATAATTATGAATGAAATATTCTATCTTGCAGTTGGTGGGATATTATATTCCTTTAGGTGGTCATGGTGGATGAAAAATACAAAAGGTTTAAATGTTCTTGTTTATCATAAAGTAGGATATCCTCCTAAGAATACAAAACTAAAAAATCTTTGGGTTACACCTGAGAGATTTGAAAAACACATAATTTATCTTAAGAAAAATAACTATAAGATGATTGGTTTTTCTGAACTTAAAGATTATTATGAAAATTCAAAAAACGTGGATGATGTAGTTCTTATCACATTTGATGATGGTTATGAGAATAATTACAAATATGCATATCCAATACTCAAAAAATATGGTGCCAAAGGAAATATATTTGTTGTTTACAATACAATAGAAAATGTAAATATCTGGCATAATCCCCAAAAGGAACCATGGATAAAAATGTTAACAAAGGAAATGATTCTTGAGATGCATAGAAGTGGTGTAGTTGAGTTTGGTGCACATACGATGAACCATCCAAGACTTGAGACAATACCTTTGGAGGAAGCAAAATGGGAAATAGAAGAATCAAAAAGACAACTTGAAAACCTTCTAAATACCCCAATCATTGCTTTTGCTTATCCATATGGTAATGGTGCATACAATCCAACAATAAGAAAAATAGTTTTGGATGCAGGTTATGTTTTTGATTTCAGTTTCAAGCAGGGTAAAACCATCTGGCCCTGGGATAGGAATGGACCAATAAATAGGCTTTTCATAAAATACTCAGATACCGTATTTGATCTAAAACTTCATATAAAGAAAGGAGTTGCTAAGGTCTTTTGAAATGGATCTTATAAGATTAAGAAACAAAATAAAATCAAATAAAATTGGATATCTCTTTCTTTATTTTTTTTCTCTTTTTTATCTTTTTCTCTTTAGGATAAATAAATTTTTCAATGAAAAATTTAGACAAAAGAAATTTCCTGTCCCAATAGTATGTATTGGAAATATATCCTGTGGCGGAACAGGTAAAACCTCTTTTGTTATCTCACTTTCTAAGAAATTAACAGAGCTTAAAATAAACCATGCAATAAATATGCGTGGGTATAAAAGCAAATACACAAATAAAATAACTGACAGTATGATAGAAAATGTTCTTGATGATGAAAACTCTTCTGATGAACAAAAACTGATTGTTCTTGCTACAAAAAACAAAGTTCCTGTAATATCCTCTTATAAAAGAGTTGAAGCAATAAAGTATATTATTTCTAAGCATAAACCATCTCTTATAATAATGGATGATGGGTTTCAGAATTTTAAAATACGCAAAGACCTTAACATTGTCCTTATAAATCTAAATTCTTTTTACGACAGAATACTTCCCCTTGGAAACCTAAGGGAGAGTTATAAAGGACTTAAAAGAAGTGATTTTGTTGTACTAAATCATTGCGAATTATTTGATGAGGAGAAAATAGAAAAAGTTGTAAACGAGATAAGCAGGTTTGTAAATAAGGAAAAGATAATAAAAGCCAAATATATTCTTAAAGGATTTATAAATATGATTGATGGGAGTTTTGTGGAATTAAAAAGGTTTAGAAAAAAGGAGGTATCTGCATTCTGTGCGATAGGGGATAATATTCAGTTTAAAAACTTTCTTGAAAAAAATGGCTTTATTGTATCAAAATTCTGGTATTTCAGCGATCATCATAGATATACAATTACGGATCTTGTTTCAATAAAAAATCTTTCCGCTAAAACTCCAATTCTTACAACCTATAAAGATGCTGTAAAATTTTTGAAAAATGCAAAAGAGATTTTTGATGAGATATATGCAGTGGATATAGAGATGGAATATAGCGATGATAAAATTATAGAAAAAATAAAAAAACTCATATGAAAATAATATATCAAAGATCAGATAAAACAAAACCGACAATTTTTCTTGACAGAGATGGGGTTATAAATAGGGTAAAACCTGGTGAGTATATAACATCTATCAGTAATGTGAAAATATATTCTTCGTTTATAGACGGTTTTAAAAAACTTGAATTGTCCCAATACCATCTGATAATAATAACAAATCAATCAGCGATAAATAGGGGCTTTATGGGTTTAGATGATGCTATAAAGATAAATAACTATGTAGTTAGTTTACTTAAAAAAAAGATGATTTTCATAAATGCTCTCTATTTTTGCCCTCATAGACCTGATGAAAACTGCGAATGCCGAAAACCAAAAACAGGTCTTATAGAGGAGGCAAAAAAGGACTTCAAGATGGACTTTAAAAACTCATATTTTATAGGTGATAAAAAAAATGATATCGAACTTGCAAAAAAAATTAATGTAAAATCAATTCTGGTTTTAACTGGAGAGGGGAAAAAAGAACTGAAAAAAGGGAATATAAAACCGGATTTCATACTTAACAATCTCAAAAATATCAAAATGATTATAAAATGAATGGCTTTATTTTACTCTTCTCCATATTTCTGAACACTTTATATCCTTATGAAATACCTTTTAATTTTAAATCCGCAGATAATAAAAATTATCCACTCTATAAAATGAAATATACCTATGATATATACTGGGGAATACTTAAAGTTGGAAGTGCATCAATTGAGATAAATGATGTAGTTGAGGTATCAAAGAACAGATTTGCCTATGTAATATACTCAACTGCAAAATCATCACCTTTTGTAGATAAGATATTTAAGGTTCGTGATACAAATATTGGGTATCTTGATGTAAATCTTGAAAGGTCGTATGGCTATTTCAAAGATATAAATGAGGGAAGGTATAGTTTTACTGAATATCTCTATTTTGATTATGAAAAATCAATCTACAAAGGTAAAAAAATAAAGAATGGAAAGACAACTGAATATGAGGGAGAACTTGATGAAAATTATTTTGATGTTCTTTCATCATTATTTTTGTATTCCAATTTTAAAGAGATACCACAGAAAAGATTGATAAAGATATTAACCACAAGGAAATGGGAGTTGGAGGTCATAAATTATGGGATTGTTGAACTCAAGATAGATAAAGCAAATATCAAGGCATATAAAGTCGAGCCAAAAGTTGGAGAAGAAGGAATATTTGTTGCCAAAAAAGGAAAAAGTCTTTATGTATATATATCAAAACAGGACAGAACTCCAGTTATGCTTGAAGCAGAGGTTTTTTTAGGAAGTGTTATTGCAAAACTTGTTAAGATAGAAAAATGATTGGTATAATATAAATAGGTTATAAATTTAAGGTAAAGGTATAAAGAGATGATGCTGTTATTTAAATTTATCCTAATGGTTTTACTAACTAATCTTAATTTATCAGCTTTTATATCGTCTAAAAGTTATAGAATACCAACATTATCATCTTACAATACAGCAAATTCTGAGTATAAAGTTTCATATTCATATCGTCTTATGGGAAATATAGTACCCTATGGTTATAATATTTCCCTTGGCGCAAGAATAAATATATACCCTGGGCTTACATCACTTTCAAAAGGTCCTGAAGAAGATGTTTCAAAAGCATATACTTATCCAAATCCTTGCAATTTAAGATATGGGTGTAATGGAGTTGTATTTACAAAATTAAGCGTTATATGCGAGATAAGGATATACAACATATCTGGTGAACATATAATTACTCTTTATAAAAATACAAACTCAGAAAAATATGGATGGGACCTAAAGGATAAAAATGGCATTATCGTTCCAAGTGGGCTTTATTTTTTCTATATAAAAGATGATAAGGGAGTAACAAAAAAAGGAAAAATAGTTATAATAAGATGAGTGTGGAGGAGAGATGTCATTTAAAAAAACATTATTTCTTATAATTCTTACTATCTGCAGTAACCTTTGGTCAGGAGAGATAGAAATAGGATCTGTTCCTGGAAGTGTTGTTTATCAAGGAAGGATTGAAAAAGACAATGCTCCATTAAATGGACTTATTCATCTCAAATTTCGTATATTTAGAGAAAATGCTGGTCCAAATTCGCCCGAGTGGACAAGCGATGAGTTTTTAGTTGAAGCAAAAAATGGAATTTTTTCTGTTACCTTTTCTCCACCACTTGATAAACTTGCTAATGGTATTCCTTTATATCTTGAGGTGGAGATAGAAGGTGAAAGATTATCACCAAGAGAACCAATACAATCAGTAATCTATTCATTAATAGCAAAAAAACTTGAGGATGGAGCAAGTGTTTATTTTTCAAGTATAACTGTAGGTCCTCGATATTTGCGTGGTTATACTCCTCCATCTGGAGCAAGTATTTATACCGATAGAATATGTTTTAGCGGTACTGGTGGTTGTCTTGCAGGCGAGAATATAGGATCGATTACAGGCGGAGAAGTAGCAGCTCCTACAACAGCCTATATAAGAGCTGATACATCTGGGCATGGAATAGGTGATATATTGTTTCAAACATCATCCACTGCTAAAGCCATAATTACCAATGATGGTAAGTTTGGAATTGGTGTAATTAACCCAAGTGAGAAATTCCATCTTTCTGGAAATGCTCTTATAAATGGAAATCTAACAGTTTCTAACAATCTTAATATTGGATCAGAACTTTTAGTTTCAGGAATATTGAACAAAGGAGTTATAAGAGGTCAAAACAATGAACAGATTTCAATAGGTGTAAATAACGATAGAATTGATTTTGTTATAAATGGTTCTACAAATGTAATTATAAATCAATCAAGGTTGGGTATAGGGAAAAATCCTTCTTATTCTCTTGATGTAAGTGGAACTGTCTTTTCAGATCAATTAATTACATCTACAGCAAGCATCAATTTTATAAATACAAATTCAGATCTTATAATCCAAAATAATCTTTTTAATGTTGGTATAGGAACAAATGTTGTTTCTGAAAAACTAACAGTTGCTGGTAATATAAAAGCAAGTGGTGATATATTTGCAAATTCCGGTGTATTTACAAACAATTTAAGAGTTGATGGTAATCTAAAAGTAAATAACTATGGATCTAAAATAGAACTTTCATCAACAACTGTTTATGGCACACTTGATGTAAAAGGGCAGTTTTCAATAAATAACGATCAAATAGCGGCTCTTGCATCAACACAAACATTCAGTGGAAAAAATACATTCTTAGCCGAGGTAAATATATCTTCAAATTTTACAATCTTAAATAGAGTTGGTATTGGGATAAATTCAAATAATTTTGCATATCCAGAAAATTCATATCTTCAAATAGGAGATCCAACTATACCAACACTTCCATCACTTCTTTATTTATCTGCTGGTGCTGCTTCTGATTCAAAGATAAATTTTTATAAAGGAGAAAGTAAAATAGGATATATTGGAACGGATCAAAATAACATTGCTGTTTTTACTGGTGCAACTAATAAAAAGAAACTAATAATAAATGATCAATATTTTAAGGTTTATAACTCAACTTTTATAGTTTCAACTTCTGAAAATGATACAAATCCATCAATATATGTTAGTTCAAATTCATATGTTGGAATTAATACATCAAATCCGACTCACAATCTTACTGTAAATGGAAATATAAGAATTACAGGAAGTGGAAATATGATAATATTTCCTGATGGATCTACACTTCCTTCTGGTAATCTTGGCTCAGCTGGTTCAGTTTCAAATAACAATGATGCAATAATTCTTGCAGATGCTGATAATAATGGAACAGGAAATATATTTTTAAGGGTCAAAAATATTGATTCTTTAATTGTTGATAACACTGGAAAGATTGGAATTGGGACACCAACTCCTATTGATAAACTTCATATAATGGGTGGAAATATTGTTGTTGGAAATCCAAATCCATATACCCCAAGTGGAAATGGAGATATAATAGTTGGTGGAAATCTCGTAGTTGATGGAATGCTGAAACAGAGGTCGCAAATACCTGTTGAGTTTGCTTCACTTTTTGTATGGGGTGATGTTTATTTATCCACAAATACAAATACAAGGGTTGGAATTGGAACAACAAATCCCCAGTATAAACTTGATGTAAATGGAAATGCAGCATTTTCATCAGGAATTACTGCATCAAGTGGAACATTTACTAATACTGGTGATTATAGCATATTAACAAGTTCAGGAATAAAAGTGAATGGTGGAACCATTCAAATAGTAGGGCTTACTCCAAACCGACTTGTTACAACTGATGGTTCTAAAAATCTTTCAAATACGATAGATTCTTCTGGTTTAGCCGCTTCTATAACCGATGAAACTGGAACAGGAAATCTTGTTTTTAATACAAATCCCACATTTAATACAGGTATAACGATTAATGGCTGGGGAAATTTCTCTCAAGGAATTACTGCATCATCTGGCACTTTCACTGCAACTGGACAGTATTCGATCTTATCTTCTTCTGGAATTTTTGTAACAACTGGAACAATAAATTTAAATAATTCAGTAAGGATTAAAAACTCTTTGGATCCAGTTGATAATCAAGATCTTGCTACAAAATATTATGTTGATCAGATAGGTGGCGGAGGAAGTGAGACAGGTGCATGGGTGAAAACAGGTAATAATCTTGGAATAAATAATCGTTTAGGAAGCACAAATTCTAAGGATGTAATTTTTATAAGAAACAATACTACCCAATTTCAGATGACATCAAGTGGTGTTAGTTTCAGTGTCCCAATTTTGTCAAATAATTCAATAACTGCATCAACATTAACTCTTACTGGGAATGCATTTTCAGTTGGTGGATCAACTTTTGTTGTAAATGCTGGAAATATTGCAATTGGAAAAACCAGTCCGTCAGCTACTTTTGATGTAGCTGGAAATGCGGTATTTTCATCCGGAATTACTGCATCAAGTGGGACATTTACAAGTGCATCAGGAATTTATTCTCCGCAAGTTAAATTTGCAAATAATGTTATAATTTCTTCTGCTTCATCATCAAATTATGGTGGAATATATGTTTCTACGCATATATATATGGCGAATTCTTCCAGGATATTAGGACTTCCAACGCCTTCAGATTCTTCTGAAGCGGCAACAAAAAATTACGTTGATAATGCAACTGGTGGTGGAAGTGCTGCAAATGCATGGTTGAAAGGTGGAAATAACTTAAATTCAAACACACAATTTGGGGATACATCTAACTTGGGGTATGATGTCATTTTTGTACGAAAAAATATAGAAGAAATGAGACTTGCTTCAAGTGGTATACTTGTTTCTACTGCAATAATTTCTAATGCAAGTATAACTGCATCAACTGCAACTCTTACTGGAAATGCATTTTCAGTTGGAAGCTCAACATTTGTTGTCACACAAGGAAAAATTGGAATTGGTAAAACAAATCCGTCAGCAACTTTTGATGTAGTTGGAAATGCGATATTTTCATCTGGAATTACTGCCTCAAGTGGGACATTTACAGATGCATCAGGAATTTATTCTCCACAGGTTAAATTTGCAAACAATGTTATAATTTCTTCTGCTTCATCATCAAATTATGGTGGAATATATGTTTCTACTCATATATATTTGCCTTCTGGAAGTAAGTATTATGGTGATGGCTCTGGAATTACTAATATAAATCCTAATGCATTAAGTGGTACCTTACCTGCTTCAAAAGGTGGGACAGGAATTAGTGGAGCTGGAGGAACTGCAAACAGGGTTTTGTTGACAACAGATGGCTCTTCATGGACTGCGGGACAAATCAATCTTAATTCTACGCAAATTACTAACACCCTTCAAGTTGGAAATGGAGGAACAGGTAGTACAACATATGCAACTAATCAATTTTTATGGTACAATGGCTCACAAATTACAGCAAGTGGTTATTCTAATTCAAGTTTTGCGAGTGCTTCTCATACTCATAGCGCAAGCGATATAACTGCTGGTACACTTCCAATAGCAAGAGGTGGAACAAATAATAGTAGTGGTTTTACTTCAAATCAACCAGTAATATATGATGGTTCAAAACTTGCTTCTTTTGCTGGATTTAACGGAAGTTTTACTGTAGCAAATTCTACTAATTCTGCTCAGGGTTGTACTCGGCTAACCTTTCAATACGGAATATTAACATCAACTGCTGCGGCTCCTTGCCCATAATATTTTTGCCTTACGCCTATAAGATATTTATAATTCATAATTCAAAATTTATAATTTCAAAACTAATCCCCATTCCCTAATCTCAAAGCCCTGTTTTATAATCCTTATTATTGCAACCCTAAAGGGTTGTCTTACAATTCATAATCCAAAATCCATAACTCATAATTCATAATCCATCATCCATAATTCAACATCTCTCACAATTCTCACGTTTCTTACCTTTTTACTTCTCACTTTTTATTATTGTGATTTCTTTCATTATTAGGTCTGTTGCACCTTTAAGAATTTCAAGCGATTTTTTGGAGTTGTTTGATATCTCTTCTAATTTTTTTCTATCTTCAAATAATATCTTTATTCTTGCTTTAATATCATACTCATCGCCTACAACAAATCCACCTCTATTTTCAATAAGTTTTATTGCTGCTTCTTTTTGATTTGAATAATTTGAACCAAATAAAACTGGCTTTGAAAAAACAGATGGTTCAAGAAGATTATGCCCACCACTTTTATTTAGTGTTCCACCAACAAAGCAAATACTGGAAATCTTATAAAAATAAAGAAGAACACCGGTTCTATTAACAAGCAAGACCTCGGTCTCAAAAAATTCCTTAAATGGATCTTCATCCTTTAATGCATCTTCAAATACAGCATATTTTATGTTGTATTTTTTTAAAATATCCTCAAAGAGTTTTATTTTCTCAATATGTCTTGGAACAACAATATATCTGATATCACTTAAGTCGTTTTTAAGGAGAATAAAACTTTTTACAATTGTTTCAAATTCATCTGGATGAATACTACCAAATGTAACTAATCTTTTATTGTCAAAATTTATTTTTTTAAAAAGGTCTGAAAAATCTATTTCAAAATTTATATTTTTAAGAGAATCAAATTTTGTATTTCCACAAAGCACAAGTTTTTTAGTATCTATAAATTTTTTAAATCTTTCAAAGCTCTCTATATCTTGGACAAATATTTTTTCAACATTCTCAAAAATTTTTTTAATAAAATAAGAAAAAAATCTATAATACCTAAATGAATTTTCACTCATCCTTGCATTTATCCAGTAAATTTTTGAAAATTTAGATGCAACAATTACAAAATTTGGCCATATTTCTGTTTCTGTAATAAAAACATATTTTGGCTTTATTTTTTTAAAGAATTTTAAAACAAGAAAATAAAAATCAAATGGGATGAGAAATGCATTTCCATATTTTTTTGCCTGGGTTAGAGCGGTTTCTGTAAATGTAGTAATTATTATCTCATTTTCACTGAATTTTTCTATCAATGGTTTTAGAGAGTTTAATTCTCCAAGTGAAGAGCAGTGAAAAAGAATCCTATCAGTGTTTTTTAACTGGGGAATTTTAAAAATAAATCTGTGTTTGATGTTTTTAAGTGTAAATGATTTTGTTTTCTTGATGATAATAAATGGAATTGATATCAAAAAAGAAACAGGTAAAAGTATATTGTAAAGTAAAAGAGTTATCCGATACAAAAAAGTATTTATCAGTTTCATAGAAGAAAACTATCTCTTTGCTTTTTTATAGACCCAGTTAATAAGAAAGATTTCGGTAAAATTAGGAAGTATTTTTGATTCGGAAACCCCAACTGAAATTTTATCTGCGTTGATTTCTTTTAATAGTTTGGAGATATCTCCTTTATATACTATTTTATTTTCCACATCAAACGGCGAGTGTATGAAAAAAGGGTTTGAAATACTATAGTTATCCTTTTTTGCCTCTTCATCGATCATATCAATTACAGTATTTCTTGCTGTATTTATATAAACCTCAAGTATGATTTCAGATAGTTTTTTTTCATCTTCCTCCTTTCTGTTTATAAACTCATCTATCTTTATTCCTGCGGTAAGTATGGAGATTGTGATATATTCAGTTTTTTCATTAGATTGAAACGCAAATGAATTAATTATTTCTTTTGCCTTTTGATATAAATATGTGGAATAAATCGCTGAAAGTTCAACATTGGAGATTACTAAGGATACATATTCTTTAAAAGCGTTTTCATAATCATCAGCAAAAAAGTTTTCAAGATTAAATTTATTTTTCTTCAGTTTTCTTCCCATCTCATAATAGTATATTGGAACTTTAAAATTCTTTATTTTTCGCATAGGGAATAAAAACAAATTACTTTTGCCATTCATACCCAAGAGATGTTGCAATTGCAATTGTTGAGTAAACCCCACTTATATTTCCAACAAGCATACAGAAAGCAAAATCATTTATTGCAGAACCGCCAAAAAAGTAAAGAACAACAAGAACAACTATTACGGTAAGAACAGTTATTATTGTTCTTGAAAGTGTTTCATTAATACTTAAATTTAGTAAATCCTTTAAAGGCATTTTTGGAAACTTCTTCAGATTTTCCCTCATTCTGTCATATATTACTATTGTATCGTTTATTGAGTATCCTGCAATTGTAAGAAGTGCCGCAACTATTACAAGGTCTATTTCTCTGTTTGTAAGAGACATAGCTGAGATTGCAACAAAAACATCATGTAATAATGCCATAACGCCAGTTATTCCCCATATAGGGTTTGCAAACCTAAAAGCAATGTATACAACTATTCCAAACATTGAAAGAACTATTGCAAAAACTGCTTTTTTGGTAAGTTCCTTACCAACAACAGGTCCAACAAAGTCCCTTTTTTCTTCTATAAATTTTATTCCATTTTTATTAAAAATATCAATAATTTTATTTGCATATTCATTTACATTTTCTTGTTTTCCTTTAATAAGTATTGCATAAGAATTATCCTCAAACTCTCTTATACTTGCATCTATATCACCTTCTTTTAGAATTTTTCTTAGTTTTGTAATTTCCATTTTTTCATTGAATTTTACTTGCAATAATGTTCCGCCCGTAAAATCTAACCCTAAATTTAATCCCTTTATTGATATAGATATAATTCCTGCAAGTATAACTAAAAAGGAAATAGCATAAAATATTTTTCTTTTTCCCATAAAATCAATATTTGTTTTTCCAATTAATTTCATAAAACTCCTCCATTAAAAAATACTTAACCTTTTGGGGTTTGATGTTAGATAGAACTCATAAATTGTTCTTGTTACATAAACAGATGTAAAAACACCAATCACAAGACCTATTGTAAGTGTTGTTGCAAAACCCTTAACTGGTCCGGATCCAAATTGAAAAAGAAAGACACTTGTAATCCATGTTGTTAGGTTTGAGTCAAAAATAGCACTCCATGCCTTTTCATAGGATGTTGAAATTGTTATTGGAATTGGTTTTTTTAGTTCAATTTCTTCTCTCATTCTTTCAAGTATTAAGACATTTGCATCAACAGCCATTGCGAGAGATAGTATCATTCCAGCAATACCAGGGAGTGTAAGTGTTGCATTGAAATATGAAAGTGTTGCAAGAAGAAATAAAAAGTTCAGCATAAGCGCTATATCAGCAATCAAACCACCACCTTTATAGTAAACAAGCATAAAAAGAATAACAAGTGTAAGCCCTATCAAACTTGCTTTTATACCTTTTTTAATTGAATCTGCTCCAAGCGTAGGACCAACAACCCTTTTTTCTATTATCTTAACAGGAGCAGGAAGAGCACCACTTCTTAAAACAAGCGCAATGTCTCTTGCTTCTTCCATTGTAAAATTTCCTTCTATAACACCATTTTTTCTTATCTTATCCTTAATTGTTGGTGCTGTATATACTATATCATCAAGAACTATTGCAAGTTTTCTTCCAATATTTCTACCAGTAAGATTTTCAAATATTTTTGCACCTTCTTTATTGAATGAAAAAGCAATATATGGCATTCCAAATTGGGAATCAGTTTGAACTCTTGCATCCTCAAGATATGCACCGGTTATTGGAACGGTGTTTTCAAGAACAAAATACTTTGTTTCGCTACTATCTTGGGCACCTTTTTTTGCTTTTCTAATTGTTAAATAGGAGGGAATTATTTTTTTAATCTGTGGGTCAATGTTTCCATTTGAATCTATCGCAGGTTTGTCAAGTTTTTCTATCTCCTCAAGTATTTTTGCTGCTGTTGTTGATTCATCAACAAGCATAAACTCAAGTTGTGCTGTTTTTCCTATTAAACTTTCTGCTGTCTCTGCTTTTGATATTCCAGGAAGGTCTACGCTTATCCATTTTGTTCCAACTTTTGCAATTGGTGTTTCGCTTATTCCATAAGCATCAACCCTGTTTCTGATTATCTCAATTGCTCTTTGCATCGCATCATTTAATTTCTCCGACTTATCAAGTTTTTCAACCTCAAGTTCAAGAAGCAAATGTGTTCCACCTCTTAAATCAAGCCCAAGGTTTAAAATATGTTTTGGCCTTTCTCTCATTGCCTCCAACCTTTCCCTATCCTGGGCTGATTTTGTATACCAATCAATAGTTGGATAAAGCATAAATATTGAAAGAATTATCAAGCCAATTATGAATGAAAGTTTCCAATGAAGTGCTTTCATAAAATCTCCTTTAATTATTTAAAACTGAGGTTACGGATGACTTTAGCATTGTAACTTTAACATTTTTTGCTATCTCAACCTCAATCTGATCGTTGTTAAGTGATGATATAGTACCTATTATACCTCCAGCAGTAAGAACCTTATCTCCAACTTTAAGATTAGAAAGCATCTTCTGCCTTTCTTTTAACTGTTTTTGCTGTGGCTTTATCAGAAGAAAATAAAAGATAAGAATCATCAATAGAAACGGCATTATCTGCATAATAAACGAAGGATTGTTAGAGTTCATTCTTCCTCCTTCATAATCATTTTATCATATTTTTAAAAATATCTAATCTTTAGTGTTGTATTTTTCAATAAAGTTTTTAAATTCTTTATCAAAACTATTATTTTTAATCGCATTCTTCATAATCTCTGTTTGCCTTATAAGAAATCTAAGATTATGAATTGAAAGTAGTGTATGTGATAAGAGTTCTTTTGATTTGTATAAATGTGAAAGATATGCTCTTGAATAATTCTTGCAGGTGTAGCAATCACACTCAGGATCAAGGCAGTTTTCATCCTTTTTGTATTTTGAGTTTTTGATGTATATCTTACCAAAAGTTGTAAGTGCTTGTCCGTTTCTTGCATTTCTTGTTGGAAGAACACAATCATACATATCAACACCTAACTTTGTTGCCATCCATATATCAACTGGGTCCCCAAGTCCCATAAAATAAATTGGTTTATCATCAGGTATATTTTCAACTATAAAATCAAGTATTTCAAACATCTCATCTTTGGACTCGCCAACTGAAAGCCCACCAATAGCAATCCCATCAAATCCAAGATCAAGAATATAATCTATTGCCTCTTTTCTTAGGTCCTTATATGTGGAGCCTTGAATTATACCAAATATCATCGGTCTTGGATGAATATTTTCTGTAAGTTTTTTAAAATGTGTTATTGCTCTTTTAGCCCAGTTTTTTGTTTTCCTTAAAGCTTCTTTTGCTTCAGTATAATCAGTAGGATTTTCAAGGCATATATCAAGGTGTGTATATATATCCGAATCTATTATCATCTGATAATCAATAACATTCTCAGGTGTAAAAAAGTGTTTTGAGCCATCTATATGCGATGAAAAATGAACGCCATTTTCTGTAATTTTTTTGAGCTTTGATAAACTATAGACCTGAAAACCACCAGAATCGGTAAGAATTGCCCCATTGTAATTCATAAATCTGTGAAGTCCACCTATTTTTTTTAATACCTCCATTGTAGGCCTTAGATAAAGATGGTATGTATTTGAAAGAATACACTGAGTTCCTATTTCCAAAATATCTCTTGATGAAAGTGCTTTTACGGAACCAGCAGTTGCAACTGGCATAAAAACAGGTGTAATTATTTTTTTACCTCTAACGAAAATCTCTGATATTCTTGAGCGTCTGTTAGAATCTATTGAAACAACTTTAAAATGATTTTTCATATTATAAGCATTGCATCACCATAAGAATAAAATCTGTATTTTTTCTCAACTGCTTCTTTATATGCCTTAAATAAAAAATCTCTCGATACAAATGCAGCTGTAAGATAAAGTGGTGGTGAGTTTGGAACATGTAGATTTGTTATAAAACAATCTGCAACTTTAAATCTCCATCCTGGTTTTATAAAAATATCGCTTTCTCCGTTTCCGCTTAAAACTGTTCCATTTTCATTGCTCATTTTTTCAAGCGCCCTCATAACTGATGTGCCAACAGCAAAAATCCTTCCTCCATTTTTTTTGACCGTGTTTATTATCTCAGCTGAATAGGGGGGGATATAGCATTTCTCAGATGGCATTTTAAAATCAGAAGGGTTTGTATTTACCATCTTAAATGTTCCATATCCAATGTGAAGTATTATCTTTACTATATAAACACCTTTAGAACGCAATCTTTTAAATATGTCTTGGGTAAAATGAAAGCCAGCAGTTGGAGCAGCAATTGAGCCATAAACACTTGCATATACAGTTTGATATCTTAATTCATCTTCTGGTGTAATATTATCCATATTTTTTTCTTTTCGCTTTCTAATTATGTAGGGAGGAAGGGGAACTTTACCATATTTTGAAAGGTACTCAAAATCAATTACTCTATCAAACTCAAGGAGATAAAAATTTTCATATCTATCAATTTTTTCTATCAATGCACCACCATCAATATAATATCTTTTATTTGTTTTAAGTTTTCTTGAAAGGCATAACCATTTCTTTCCTTCTTCATCATATTTTTGAACAAGAAGAATATCTCCTTTTGGTAGGTTGTTTTCATAATAAAAAAGCCGACTTTTTATAACCTTTGACTCATTTAAAACAAGGCAATCACCTGGTCTAAAATAATCTACAATTTCATAGAAAAAAGTATGCGTTATTGTTTTATCATTTCTATTTAGTACCATTAATTTTGATTTATCCCTTTCAGGAACTGGTTTCTCTGCTATAAGTGGATCTATATCAAGTGTCTCAAACTCAGTTAATTTTTCATCTATCATAAATTTCTTCAATTTTTGTTATCTTTGAACCTGGATAATAAAACTGGAGTATCTTTTTATAATCATATCCCTTATCAGCCATTGCTTTTGCTCCATCCTGACACAATCCAACACCATGTCCCCATCCTCTTCCATAAAACTTAAAACCATTTTTTAATTTTTCAATTCTTGTTATAAGCGTTGATTTAAGATCAAATGTTCCTATATGTTTTCTCAGATTTGAGATATCAACTTTAAACTTGCCTGCATCGGTTGATATAAGAAGTTTTATTGCTCTTTGAGACCTATCTTTTGATAAAACTCTTATCTCCTTTATTTTTGATATATTCTTTTTAGATGCTGCATAAGGAAGCAGAAACTTTATTATATCAGAACTTGGCACATAGCACTCCCAGTAAGCATTTGGTGAGTATTTAAAATAGGGATCTTTAACTCCTCTAAGCGGTGGTATTATGCTATCACTGTTCCAAGCTGTACTTGGGGATGTTGTGTGTCCACCTGAGTTTGCATGATAATAAGCAAAAAATACTTTTCCCTTATATGTTAAAACCTCTCCTCTTGTTTGATTAACCGCAGCAATTATTGCTGGTGATATTGTTTGGTGTCCATTATATACCTGATCATAAACAGTATTTGTAAGGTCATACTCATAGTTTTTATTTAAAGATGCAAGAGTATATGTTCTTGCACTTACAGCCTGTGCCTTTAGCGCTTCAATGGGCCAACTTGTTCCCATTTCAGGACCAAGAACCCCAATGATATATGATTCAAGCCCTATATGTTCTATTACATCAATCAAACCATTTGAATTTTTTATCTTTATTCTTCCTTGATATCTTTTACCATTAAGTACTATATATCCAAAAGGATTTACTGTCTCAAGAAAAATAGGTGAGGGAAACCTGATATCATTTATCATCAAACCATTGTTAGAAGGTATTATCTCATATTCAGAATCCTCAAGCAAAAGATATTTCTCATCCTGTTTATCAGAAATAACAAAAACTTTATTTTCTGTTTTAACTCTTAATTCTTTAATCTGTTTTTCAATTAAAATCCTGACCTCAACAGTTTTATTCATTCCACTGGTAGGATAAAGCATCAAATTAAAGATAATAATCAGTATTAAATTAAAAAAGAGTTTCATTTTGTTTTGGAATTTTTAGATGTGTATATGTTTTTGATGTTAAAACCCTTCCTCTTGGAGTTCTTTGAATAAAACCAGATTTTATAAGATATGGCTCTATTACATCAGTTATAGTATCAATCTCTTCACTTAAAGCAACACTTAGATTTTCAATACCAACAGGTCCGCCGTTGAATTTCTCCGCAATGGTGAGTAAAAATCTCCTATCCATCTCATCAAGCCCTTCGTTATCTATCTGCATCATTTCAAGCGAATCTATAGCAATTTCTTTTGTAATTATTCCTTTTCCTTTAACATCTGCAAAATCTCTAACCCTTTTTAATAATCTATTTGCAATTCTTGGAGTCCCTCTAGATCTTTTTGCAATCTCTAATACACCATCTTCTTCAACCTTAACATTAAGAATACTTGCTGACCTTTTAATTATTTTTGCAATTTCATTTATATCATAGAAATTAAGATTTTCAACTATTCCAAATCTATCCCTTAGAGGTGATGTTAAAAGTCCGCTTCTTGTGGTTGCACCTATTATTGTTATTCTTGGGGTTTTAATTTTTAGAGTTGTAGAGCCGATTCCCTTAGATGTGTTTATAAAAAATGTAAAATCCTCCATTACAGGATAAAGTGATTCTTCAACGCTTACATTCAATCTATGTATCTCGTCTATGAAAAGAACATCACCTTCATTTAATTCCGTTGTAAGAACTGATGCAAGGTCTCCTGGTTTAGTAAGAACTGGCCCAGAGGTTACTTTTATATTCACATTCATTTCATTTGCTATTATATGAGCAAGTGTTGTTTTACCAAGACCTGGAGGAGCATAAAAAAGGCAATGATCAAGTGGTTCTTTTCTTTTCTTTGCTGCCTCTATATAAATTTTAAGTTTTTCTTTTACCTTTTCCTGTCCTATAAACTCATCAAGTTTTTTAGGTCTTAGAGAGTATTCAAATTTTTCTTCATCAGGATTTAGATTTTTGTTATATATATAACTCATAATTCTATGAATTTAGTTTTTTTAATGAAAGTTTTATCATCTCTTCAATGGAAAGTGTCTTTCCTCTGTTTTCATCCATAACCATTTCAATAGCATCTTTTGCTTGACCTGCTTTATATCCAAGAGATACAAGAGCACTTACTACTGTTTCATAATTTGAGTAATCTTTTGGTGTTGCTGTGACATCCTTTGAGTATTCTCCTATTTTATCTTTCAAAGAAAAAAGTATCTTTTGTGCTGTTTTTGTTGTAAAACCAAAGAGGTTTTTAAGTATTTTTGCATCTTGATTTAAAACCGCTACTTTAAAATCATCTATTGATTTTATTATTTTATTTAGATACTCCATTGCTTTTTTAGGGCCGGTTTTTGGTATAGATGAGAGAAGCATTTTAAAAATTTCAAGTTCTTCTTTTGATACAAAACCATAAAGTTTAAAGCCATCATACATACTAAATGTTGAATATATCCAAAATGTTTTTTCATCACCAACAGAAAAACTCCCAATATGTCCTTCACAAATATAAATCTCATATCCAATCCCAGCATTTTCAATAATAACTGAGTCTGAATTTATACTAATTATTCTTCCTTTTATATATGAAATCATCTTATTACATTTTTCCTTTTTAAATCACCAACTCTTAAATGCGTAAGGGCAAGTGCTATAGAATCTGCAATATCAGGATACAGATTTTCTCTAATAGAAAAAGTCATTTTCACAGCATTTACTATCTGATTTTTGGAAGCATTTCCATTTCCTGTAATCATTTTCTTTACTTCTTTTGGATTATATTCGTAAACTTCTACACCTAAATTTTCAAGAGCAAGCATCACAACACCTCTTGCTTCGATAGACATTGCTTGAGTTTTCATCTTATTTATGAAGAACATCTCTTCTATCGCTGCTTCTTTAACAGAATACTTAATTATTTTTTTTGAAATCTCATCATATATAATTTTTAATCTTTTTGAAGTCCCAAGTCTTGAATCTGTCTTTATAAGACCAAAATCTTTAAGCAATATATTATTTTTTTTATCTTCAACTACAGCCCAACCGGTATCCTCAAGACCAGGATCTATTCCTATTATATTCATTTTACAAGTTTATCAAGTATCTGAGCTGGAATATCAAAATTTGAATAAACATTTTTAACATCATCATGATTTTCCAGTTCATCCATCATATCAATTATGCTTTTTGCTTTTTCTTCATCTTCTACTTTAACTTCATTTTTAGGTATCATCGTTATTTCTGCTGTTTGGAGATTTAATTTCTTTTCAAAGAGTTTTTTTCTAACATCCTCGAATGTTTCAGGTGAAGTAAATATTTCATAAACATCGTTATCAGGTTCGTTTTTTATATCCTCTGCACCGCATTCAATTGCAATATTAAATATTTCATCCTCGTTTATATCCTGTTTGTTTATGGTTATATATCCTTTTCTTTCAAAAATCCAGGAAACACATCCATTTGTTCCCATATTTCCACCATGTTTTTCAAGTATAACCCTAAGTTCATTAAATGTTCTATTTTTATTATCAGTTGTTGTTTCAATCATAACAGCAATACCACTTGGTCCATATCCTTCATATACAACTTCTTCATATGTTGCACCTGGAATCTGTCCTGTTCCTCTCATTATTGCTCTCTTAACATTTTCCATTGGCATATTTACTTCTTTTGCATCTTCTATTGCTTTTCTTAATCTTGGATTTTTATCTGGATCTCCTCCACCAAGTTTTGCAGCAATTGTTATTTCCCTTATTAATTTGGTATATATCTTTCCTTTCTGGGCATCTTTAGCTGCTTTTTTATGTTTTATACCAGCCCAGTGTGAGTGTCCTCCCATTGTCTCCTCCTTCTGTAGGGCAGGGCTTTTTAGCCCTGCTTATATAAAAAATCCCCTTTTTTAAATTCCCCCTTTCCTAAAGGGGGAAATAAGAGGGATTTGATTTATTTGCTCCGACGATACGTCAGAGCCATACCTCTTCTGTTATTTATTTTATAAAATATAATTCTAATTTACAAATGCCCCCTTAGCTCAATTGGATAGAGCAGCTGCCTTCGAAGCAGTTGGTTGGAGGTTCGAGTCCTCTAGGGGGCATGCTGCTTTTAAGAAACGTGATATTTTTTATTTTTTCTTTTGACTAATTACTCATATTATGATAAATTTTAATTATGATGAAAAGAGCATTTTTTCCCTTTAAAAAAACAATATTAGAAAGTGTGCTTCTTCTTATTTGCTTTTTTTTCTTAAATCCTTTTATTTTTTCTGCTTCACAAATTGAGGATCTAAACAAAATATATGATGGAGCAATAAATGCATGGTTTGATGGAAGAATAGACCAAGTAATAGCTGACCTTGAGTATATTGTTTCATACTCAACAGATGATAAACTAACACTTAAAGCAGGAAAAGATCTTGTTGTTCTTTTAAATGAGAAAAATGAAAACTCTCTTGCCCTTGCATATATAAACAAGTTAAAAGTCTTTTCTCCAAATGATCCTTATCTTGAATTTGAAAAAATGTGGGCAGAGTATAATCTTTCAAAATATAAACAATCTCTTGATACATCAGATAATCTTTTAAGTTATACTGCAGATGAGGATATTATTTATTTTACAAGATTCTTGTCAGCACTTATTGACATAAATGTTGGTGGTTATGAAAAATCAATAGATGAACTTCAATCTATATATAAAAATTATCCTTCACTTCTTGCACCTTCTGCATATATGCTTGCTACAAACTATAAAAGGATGAAAAAAAGATTAAATGCTATAAACTTTTTAAAGGACTCATTAAATTACGATTCCCAAAATATTCAATCTATGATATCGCTTGCAAATCTTTATTATGATGTTTCATATTATCTTCCTGCTTTTCAATCATATTTTACTTTAAAAGAAATCGATTATCTTAATGATTTTTTTGCAAAAAAGGCAAATAAACTTATGAAAAAAATAAATAAAAATCCTGATGAGATATTCTATTGGTCACGACTTGGATGGCCTGTTCATAATGAACCAATTAAAGATAGAAAAACAAAAACACAATTAAAAATAAATTTATACTCAGATCTAAATTATAATCCATCCTACCTAAATTCATTTTATTTTATAGCAAATACGGATTTTGAGATTTATGACTCTGTCCTTGGAAAAGTTCATAGTGGCAAAAAAAATATGATGTATTTGGTTAAATATATAAAATCAAACAGGATTTTTGAAATAAGAGATAATTCAAACTCAAAAATACATTCAACAAGAAAAAATTTTGAGATAAAGTTAAAATCAGAAAACGGTGTTATTCTTATAAAATCACCATCCTTTGAAGGTGATTATTATGGAGTAAATAGAGGAGATAAAGAAATAACATCATCTCTTGAAATAGAAACATCCACATCTGGGATGAAACTTACAAATAGAACATATCTTGAGCATATACTTCCTTCTATAGTATCAATTGTAAGAGGACCAAAAGAAACAGATGAGTTTATAAAAGCACTTTCTGTTGTTATAAGAACAATGCTAAAAAAAGAAATAAAAGAAAGAAAAGGAACAATACCTGATTCACTTAGAAATCTTGAGTTTAAAGGAATCCAGTTTGAAAAAGAAAATATTGTTTCACTTGTGGAACAGACGCAAAATGAAGTCATTATTAAAAATGGAAATTATTATGCAGATTATTCGTTAAATTCTGCTGGAAAAACACTTGATGGAGTTGATGATAATTCAACAAAACCACAAGCATTAACTCCATATTCTCTTTTTAAATGGATAACATTTGATGTTCTAAAAAAACCGGAGAACTATTCAATTCCTGATGATAAAATAAATCTTTCAGATATAACATGGACATTAATACTTGAACCAAAATGGATTGAAGATAGAGTTAATAAGTTTTACAAAATAGGGAATATAAAAAACATTTATGTTCTTAAAAGAAGTAGATTTGGAATTGTTGAGTCAATAAAAATAGAAGGTAGTGCTGGAAGTGTAACAATAGAAGGAGTTAATGAAGTAAATAAGTTTCTCTCAGCAAATACGCTTAGATCAAATCTTTTTTGGATAAGAAGTGTTATGAAAGGAAAGTTTGCTGATTTTTTTATAATAAAAGGAGTTGGAACAGGAAACTTTAAAGGAATGTGTATATATGGAGCAAATTATCTTTCAAAGAATATGGGCTATAATTATAAACAAATTCTTAAGCATTATTTTCCAGATTCAATTATAAAAGATGAAAATTAAAGTTTGTCATATAATTACAAAACTTGAACTTGGTGGTGCTCAAAAAAATACTCTTTATACCGTTTCAAATCTTGATAAAGAAAAATTTGATGTTTTTTTAATTTCAGGAGAAGGGGGAATTCTTGATGATGAAGCAAAAAAACAAAGTTTTAAAAAATATTTTTTAAAAAATCTTGTTAGAGAAATCTCACCATTAAATGATTTACTTGCGCTTATAAAAATATTTAAAATACTAAGAGAAGAAAAGCCAGATATAATTCATACTCATTCATCTAAAGCAGGAATAATAGGAAGAATTGCCGGTTTTTTGAGTGGAGTTAAAATAATAATTCATACATATCATGGTTTTGGTTTTAATGAACACCAAAAGTATTTTGTAAAAAAGTTTTACATTTTTATTGAAAAACTTGTTTCATTTATAACGAATCATTTTATATTTGTGTCATATGATAATCTTGAAACAGCCAAAAAATACAAAATAATTAGAAAAAATAATTATTCAATAATAAGGAGTGGAATAAAACTAAGTGATTTTTCAAAAGAAAAGGATTATCTTTTTATAGAAAAATATGGATTTAAAAAAGATGGGAATATAATAATTTCAACTGTTGCAAATTTAAAACCACAAAAAAATCCAGATGATTTTATAAAAGTAGCAGAAATTGTTATTAAAAATCTAAAAAATGTTATATTTTTCTATTGTGGCGGGGGAGAAAAACTTGATTATTACAGAAATATTGTAAAAGAGAAAGGACTTGAAAATAATCTTATTTTTACAGGATGGATAAAAGATGTAAGAGAAGTATATAGATCAACTGATATATTTATATTAACATCGCTTTGGGAAGGACTGCCAAGAAGTGTTGTTGAAGCAATTAAAAGTGGATGTGTTGTTGTTTCATATAAAAGCGATGGTGTTAGTGATGTTATAAAAAACGAGATAAACGGATTTATAGTGGAGAAAAAAGATTATAAAAAAATGGCTGAAATAATAATGAAACTTATAAAAGAAAAAGATTTTTTTGATAAAATTAAAGAAAATGCTATTAAAACTGAACTCTTAGATTTTGATATAGATTTTATGGTAAAAAAGCAAGAAGAACTTTATTTGAAACTTATTCAAATATGAAGAAAATAAGCATAATTATACCGGCATACAATGAAAGTGAAAATATAAAACCACTTTATGATGAAATTATTAGAGTTGTTGATGATTTTGAACTTATAATTGTTGATGATGGAAGCATAGATAAAACCTGGGAGGTTATAAAAGAAATAGCAGAAAAAGATAAAAGAGTCAAAGGAATAAGATTTACAAGAAACTTTGGACAGACACCAGCAATAAAGGCTGGGATAGAAATTGCCAAAAACGATATCATAATTCTTATGGATGCTGATGGACAAAACGACCCCAATGATATACCTAAACTTCTTTCTAAAATAGATGATGGTTTTGATGTGGTTAGTGGATGGAGAAAAAACAGAAAAGACAATTACTTTACAAGAACTCTTCCATCAAAAATAGCAAATGCTGTTATCTCATTTATAACAGGAGTAAAACTTAAAGATTATGGCTGTACACTTAAAGCATATAAAAAGGAGTTTATAAAAAAAGTAGATTTATATGGTGAGATGCATAGATTTATCCCAGCACTTTGTTATTATACAGGAGCAAAAATATCTGAGATTGAAGTAAACCATAGACCAAGAATTAGAGGAAAATCAAAGTATGGTTTTACAAGAACTTTTAAGGTTATACTTGATATAATGGTCGTTAAATTTACAGGAAGTTTTATGTCAAAACCAATATATTTTTTTGGAGCATTTTCTTTTATTCTTATTGGCATTTCGTCTATATTTTTTTTGATTACGCTCTACAATAAATGGTATAATCATATATTTGTGAAGGATCAGCCACTTTTTTTAGTGGCGATATTTCTTTCACTGATAGGAGTTGAATTGGCATTAATTGGAGTTATTGCTGAGATGATTACAAGAACATATTACTCTATAACAAAGAAAGATTTTTTTATAAAGGAAGTATTAAATGAAAAATAATATAATATACAACCTTGATGAGATAAGAAAGAAGAAAGTATTTGAGGAAAATTTGTCTATTGATGGAGAGAATTTTGAGGAGTGTAATTCGTATATGTATAAAATAAACCATGTGGATATAAGTGTTGAGTTTGCTACAAATGGCAGGGATGTTATTATGAATGGGAAAATTAAGGTTAATATGAAATCAATATGTTCAAGGTGCGGTAGAGATCTAAATTTAGATAGGGAAGAAGAATTTTATGAGGTCTATCCACCAACAGTTAACGAGGTAGATATAAAACCGCTTATTTCTGAAAGTATAATACTTTCACAGCCAATGAAAGTTTTATGCAATCCCAAATGTAGTAAAAAAGGAGAGTAATATGCCAAACCCGAAAAGAAAACACACCAGATCCAGAAGAGATAAAAGAAGGTATCAGTCATGGAAACTTGACCTTACAAACCTCGCTGTATGTCCAAACTGTGGTGCTTTAAAGAAACCACATATTGTATGTCCTTCCTGTGGGTACTATAAAGGAAAACTTGTTGTTGTGAAAAAAGAAAAAAGTAAGAAAGAAGAAAACAAATAGGTTTGTTTATATGAACATAGCACTTGATGCACATGGTGGTGATTTTGGATTAAAGCCAAATATAGAGGCGGCATTAAAGGCAATAAAAGATCTTGATGTAGAAATTACGCTTGTTGGTAAAAGAAAAGAAATACTTCAGGAGTTAAATTATCATGGTTATACAAATATCCCGCATGGTATCCACATACTTGACTGTAAAGATGTTATTGATATGGGGAAAGAGGCAGTTGAAGAATGTAAAACCAAACCTGATTCATCAATTATGGTTGGAACTAGGTTATTATCCCAGTCAAAAGCAGATGCTTTTTTATCTGCAGGAAATTCTGGTGCTATTATGGTAGCATCGCTTTTAAATATAGGAAGAATAAAAGGGGTTTTAAGACCTGCCATTGCAATACCATTTCCAACAGAGAATGGTTATTCATTACTTCTTGATGCTGGTGCAAATATGGATTCAAAACCACTACATCTTTTGCAGTTTGCTATAATGGGTTCCGCATATATGAAAAATTGGTACAACATAGAAAATCCAAAGGTCTCAATACTTTCAATAGGAGAGGAGGAAACAAAAGGCAATAGTCTGATACTGGAATCAATTCCACTTTTTAAAAGCTGCAATATTATAAATTATATCGGTACAATAGAAGGAAGGGATATACCTAAAGGAATAACCGATGTGATAGTATGCGATGGATTTATAGGTAATGTAGTGTTAAAACTCTCCGAAGGGCTCACCAGATCTATGCTAGTCGCTATAAAAAAAGAGATAGGTAAAAATATAATAAATAAAGTGGGGGCATTACTTTTAAAAAAGGTTTTTAAGAAAATAAAGAAGATGACAAATCCAGAGGAGTTTGGAGGAGCTCCACTGCTTGGGATAAATGGCATTGTGCTTATAGCACATGGGAGAAGCAGCTGGTATGCAATATACAATGCTATAAGAAATGCAAAAATAATGTGGGAGAAAAAATTTATAGAAAGGATGAGAAAAGATATAGAAACTTCAATTGAGAATATGCAACTGGAAGGTGTTTAAAAGATGAAAAAATTTTTACAAAAAAGTGTAATTGTAACAGGTGCTTTTAAGGGCATAGGAAGAAGGATATCAGAAAGGTTTGCCGAAGAGGGTGCATACCTTGTGATGACCGATATCAATGAGGATATTAGCGAAGAAGCAAGAAAGATTTCTCAAACTTATAATACAAAAGTTATAGGAATAAAACATGATGTATCAAATGAAGATGATTGCAAAAAAGTTGTAGATGAGACAATTAAAGCTTTTGGTAAAATAGATATTCTTGTAAACAATGCAGGAATTACAAAGGATGGACTTGCAATAAAAATGAAGGAAGAAGATTTTATGAATGTCATAAATGTAAATCTTAAAGGAACATTTTTTATGTCAAAGTATGCACTTGGAGTAATGTCCTTAAAGAGGTATGGAAAGATAATAAACATCTCATCAATCGTTGGACTTACTGGACAGGCCGGGCAGGTTAATTATTCATCATCAAAGGCAGGTGTGATAGGGCTTACTAAATCCCTTGCACGGGAGTATGCAAAAAGAAATATAAATATAAATGCTGTTGCACCAGGTTTTATAAAAACAGATATGACAGACAAACTTGAGGAGAAAACAAAAGAGAATATAATATCGCAGATACCACTTGGTAGATTTGGAACTGTTGAGGATGTTGCAAACTGTGTTCTTTTTCTTGCATCAGATGAAAGTTCTTATATAACAGGGCAGGTTATATCAGTAAACGGTGGACTATATATGTGATTTTTGATATAATAATATAATACAAAAAACAGGGAGGAAAAGATGCAGATAACGAGAGAAAGTGTTGCCGAAGATATAAAAAAACTAATAGCGGAGTCACTCTCGCTTAAAATGGAAGAAATAAAAGAAGATTCTAAATTTATTGATGACCTCGGTGCTGATTCGCTTGATATAGTTGAGCTTGTAATGGCAATGGAATCAAAGTTTAATATTGAGATACCAGATGAGGATGCACAAAAAATAAAAACTGTGGGAGAAGCGATAGATTACGTTTTCAAAAAGATTTCTAATTGATGTATCCCACACAGAAAGAACTCGAAGAAAAACTTAACTGTCATTTTAATAATCCAAAACTTCTTGACAGGGCTTTAACTCATAAATCCTATTCCATTGAAAGAAATATTGATTATCATAATGAAATCCTTGAATTTTTAGGAGATAGCATCATAGGATTTTTAGTAAGCCAATACCTTATAGAAAAATATCCTGATAAAGATGAGGGCTTTCTTTCAAAGATGAAATCTCATATAGTTTCTTCAGAAAACCTTTATCTCTGGGCGACAAATTTTGATATTGAAAAATATGTAAAATTAGCCACATTGAGCAGTTTTGATTGGAGAGCAAAAAAACAAATCGTTGCAAATACCTTTGAGGCGATAATTGCTGCAATCTACTTGGATAAAGGAATTGAATATGCAAAAACAATAATATTTAATCTTCTTGAAACAAAGACCGACCTTTTGAGATTTGTTGACTATAAATCAAAAATTCAAGAATACTGCCAAAAAAAATACAAGATCCTTCCAGTGTATAAAATCATTTCACAAGAAGGTCCTGAGCATAAAAAAAATTTTCATGTTGCTCTCTATATTAAAGGTGAAAAAGTATCATCTGGGGAAGGAAGAAGCAAAAAAGAAGCAGAACAAAATGCTGCAAAAAATGCTATAAATAAACTCAAATTATAATGGAGGAAAAATGATAGAAGAGCTCTCGCAAACACATCTTGAAATCCAAAATCTTTCAAGGGACTTTGCCCAAAAAATTCTCTCTCCATTATCAGCTGAATATGATGAAAAAGAAGAATTTCCTATCTCTCTTCTTGAGGATTACAGACACTCCGGTTTTTATTCTTTAATCTATCCAGAAAAATATGGTGGAATAAACGCTGGTCTTATGGGACTTTGTATATGTATTGAGGAACTCTCAAAGGTGGATGGCTCACTTGCACTTCCACCAGCAACAAGTGCTCTTGGAGCAATACCGCTGATACTTTATGCAAATGATGAACAGCGAGAAAGATGGTTTCATAAACTTGCATCCGGAGAAAAACTTGCTGCCTTTGCATTAACTGAGCCAAAAGCAGGTTCTGATGCAACAGCAATAGAGACAATAGCAAAAAAAGATGGGGAGTATTACATAATAAATGGAATGAAGCATTTTTGTTCATCTGGAAATATCTCTGATTTATATGTTGTTTTTGCAAAAACAGCACCTCAGAAAGGAGCAAGGGGAATAAGTTGTTTTGTTGTTGAAAAAGAAATGGAGGGATTTAGGATAGGCAAAAAGGAAAAAAAACTTGGAATAAGATCTAATCCAACAACAGAACTTTATTTTGATAATGTAAAGGTTCCAAAAGAAAATCTGATAGGACCTGAAAACTTTGGACTTTTTATTTTACAAGAAACATTTGACTACTCAAGACCAGGTGTTGCAGCACAAGCAATAGGAATTGCAGATGGAGCACTTAGACACACAATCAAATATCTTAAAGAAAGAGAACAATTTGGAAATTCTCTTATTTCATTTCAAGCAATCTCACATAAAATTGCTGAACTTGCAACAAAACTTGAAGCAGCAAGAGCATTTCTTTATTCAATAGTTAAAGAGATGGATAAGACATATATTGGCGCATTTGAAAATGCCATAAAAAACAAAACAACAGTAAGAGATGAGATAAAAAAACTTTCTCAAAAAAGATGGACAAAGTATTCTGCAATGATAAAACTCTTTGCATCTGATGTTTCGTTTGATATAACTCAGGAGTGTGTAAACTTGTGCGGTGGAATTGGATATATGAGAAGTTTTGGAGTTGAAAAATATATGAGGGATGCAAAGGTAACCCAAATATATGAAGGAGCAAATAATATCCAAAAAAATGAAATTGCAGCAAGCATAATAAAGGAGTATTAAATTGATTATAAAATTGTTTGGAAAACAATTAAAATAGAAGTCTCAAAACTAAAAAATATAATTGAAATTATCAAAAAAGAAAAATTTCAATGTCTATCAACAATAGATGCGACAAATGCAATGAAAAACCTATATATAAAACAAAATCCCTTTCACTCTGCAAAGGGCATTTTAATGAATATATATTTGGCAAGGTAGCAAGAGTTTTAAAAAAATATACAAAACCTTCCACAAAAAAACTTCTTGCTTTATCTGGCGGAAAGGACTCAAGTGTTCTTTTCTACATACTTTTAAAACTCAATTATGATTTTGCACCAATTTACATAGATTTTGGCTTTTCAGAAAAGAATACTAAATTTATTGCAGAGATTTCCTCATATTTCAAAAAAGATATCATCATAATAAAGGATACTGATTATCAGATAAAAATTAAAAAGATAATAAAAAACTCGAATTCAAATCCCTGTGTTATATGCTCAACAGCAAGAAGACATATATTGAATGATTATGCATATAAAAATGGATTTGAGGTTATATTAACTGCTCATAATCTCACGGATATAGTTAATCAGGCATTTAATAACATAAAAAACAATTTTATACTTGGATTCAAAAACACAACTCCTTATCTAAGTTCGAACACAAAACTTGTTTCAAGATTAAAACCGCTTTATTTTGTAACTGAACTGGAAAGCAAAATTTTTGCTCAGACAAATAAAATTCCATATTTCAAATCAAGATGCAAGTATTTCAAAGGTTTCTTTTTTAAGAAATATATAAATGGTATGGAGAAAGAAGATCTAAATATTTTATTAAAGATGGGGTATTCATTGATTAACTTCTCTAAAATTATAGAGGGTATAAAGAATGAAAAAATTAGTGATAGGTTTTGTAAAATCTGCGGTTATCTATCAAGCAATGATATATGTTCTTTCTGCAGAATTCTTTGCGTTAGGTGTTAGATCAAAATTCGATGTCCCTGAAGTAAGATTCGTTAGATCAAAAAAATGTCCCTGAAATCTATGCATAAACTTCTAACTCCTCTACTATTATTTTACTATTTTTCTTTTCCTTTAATCTCATAAGTTTTTCTATCAACTTTTTTTTTGTATAGTAAAAAACAAATTAAAATCCCCCTCAGGTCCCCCTTTGCCAAAGGGGGAAATAAAATCCCCTCCTGCTCCCCCCGACGTCACGTCGGGGGGGAGAAGAAAGGGGGATTTAGGATTTTGATTATTGAAATATTTTTATATTTCTTTAGGGACATAATTTTGAACTATCTATATTTTGTTCAGGGACAAAAATTAACTAATTCAGAAAAAGCATTGGATAAAAAGTCGATGTCTCCCAAATAATACTTACATATAAAAACTTGTTACAAAAAATTATGTGCACAAGTGTTATAAACCACCCTAAAAAATCCCTCTGTATCCCCCTTTGAAAAGGGGGAATAAAAAGGGGGATTTAATATTTTGAATAATTGTTTTTCGGAGACATTCTTTTTTATCCAACAAGAACTATTTTGGCGACATTTTTAATTATCCAATGCGGAAAATTGAAAATAAACTAAAAAATTAGTAAAATAGAAAATGGATGTTAAGAGGTAGAAATGAAAGAAAAAATAAAATATGAAAATCAAAGAGACACAGAATTTGCTAAATGGATAATAACACTGGAGTGTGCGGAAAATATAAACAGATGCATCCAGTGTGGGAATTGTTCCTCTGCTTGCCCTTTTTCACAATGGATGGATTATACCCCAAGACAGATAATTTATCTCTCAAAAGAGGGATTTAAAAAAGAGGTTTTATCAAGTTTTACACCTTGGCTTTGTGCAAGTTGTTATACCTGCCGTAGTGAGTGTCCAAAGGAAATTAAGATAACTGATATAATGTATGCCATTAAAAGAAAGGCAATTGAGGAAAATTCTTATCCAAAAATTCCTACTGTTGTTATGGCTAAAGAGTTTTCAAGAATGATAAAGCTTAGTGGAAAGGTTACTGAAAGTTATCTAATGGCTATAGTTTTGTTAAAAACAAACTGGATTAAACTTTTGGGAATGGCAAAATTAGGAATTAATATGCTTTTAAAAGGAAGGATATCAATTTTCCCTGAAACTGTGAAAAATAGGTCTGATATAAGAAAGATGCTTAACTACCTTGATAAAAATAGATAAATGGAGGATTTAATGAATTACTTTTATTATCCCGGCTGTTCAATCAAAGCGATGGGAAAAGCTTATGAAGAATCATTTTTAAAGGTCTGCAAAAAAATAGGACTTTCAATTAAAGAGATTGATGACTGGAATTGTTGTGGCTCAACACCTTATTTAGGGGTTGATGAGTTAAAATCACTTGCACTTGCATCAAGAAATCTGGCAATTGCTGAAAAAAATGGGGCAACTGATGTAATTGCTCCATGTAGTGCATGCTATCTTATTTTAAATAAAACGAACCATACATTAAATGAAAACCCAGATTTGAAAGAGAAAATAAATAGAGCATTGAATAAAATAGGTCTGAAATACTCTGGAAAACTAAGGATAAGACATCCCTTAGATGTTTTTGTAAACGATAACTGGATAGAAAAAATTTCATCCTCTGTAAAAATGCCATTAAACAACTTAAAGGTTGCCTGTTATTATGGGTGCCAGATCACAAGACCTTACAGTGAGTTTGACGATAAAGAAAATCCAAAAACCATGGACAAATTGATGGAAATTATTGGAGCCAAGGTTATAGATTATCCTTTAAAAACTAAATGCTGCGGAGCAAGTATTACTGGAAATATCACAGAAATATCACTTGAACTTATCTATATCCTTCTAAAGGAAGCAAGGAAAAGGGATGCTTGTGTGATTGTAACACCGTGTCCGCTATGCCAGTTCAATTTGGATGCATACCAGGACAAGATAGAAAAAAAATATGAGAAGGTAAAGATCGGTGTTCTTTATTTCACACAACTTATTGGACTTGCAATGGGATTTTCTGAGGAAGAACTCGGTATAAATAGGTGTTTAACCAGTCCAGGGAGTCTGAAATGAAAGATAATGAAATACGAATAGGTTTTTATATATGTCATTGTGGAACAAATATAGCAGGTGTAGTAGATGTTATTTCGGTGAGGGATTATATTAAAAATCTTGAAAATGTTGTTATTTCTCGTGATTATAAATATATGTGTTCTGACCCAGGGCAGGAATTAATTCAAAAGGATATAAAGGAATTCAATCTTAATAGAATAGTTGTTGCATCCTGCTCTCCAACACTTCATGAAAAGACATTTAGAAATGCTGTTGAGAAAGGCGGTTTGAACCCGTTTTATTTTCACATGGTAAACATTAGGGAACAGGTCTCATGGGTTCATATAGACAGGGAAAGTGCAACATCTAAGGCAAAGGACCTCTGTCGCGCTGCAATATATAGAGTAAGGCACCACAAATCGCTGGAGAGAAAAAGGGTTCCTTATAATAAGGATGTTTTAGTTGTGGGTGGGGGAATAGCGGGAATAGAAGCAGCACTTACATTAGCCGCTGCAGGCAAAAAGGTTTATCTGGTTGAAGAAAAACCAACAATTGGTGGTCATATGGCTATGTTTGATAAAACATTTCCAACACTTGACTGTGCTGCATGTATATTAACCCCAAAGATGTCAGCGGTAAAGGCAAACAAAAATATAACACTTTGGACATATTCCGAAGTTGTTAAGGTTGAAGGTTTTGCAGGAAATTTCAAAGTTACGGTAAAAAGAAAGCCGCGATATGTAAATGAGGAACTCTGTGTTGGATGTAGTCAGTGTATAGAATCCTGTGTTTTTAAAGAGCCGAAGTTTCCAGATGAGTTTAACTTAGGACTTAGTAAAAGAAAACCGATATATATTCCATTCCCTCAGGCAACACCAAATGTTGCCTTAATAGATGATAAAAACTGCCTTTATTTTAAAACCGGTAAATGCAAACAAAGTTGTTTATCATCTTGTGACAGAAAAGCCATTGATTTTACACAGAAGGAGGAGTATAAAGAAATAGAAGTTGGTTCAATAATACTTGCAACAGGTTTCAGTATATTTGATCCACGCAAGGAGCCATCATATGGCTGGGGGATCTATCCAGATGTCTATACATCTCTTGAGGTTGAAAGAATTGTAAATGCTTCAGGACCAACTGGTGGAGAGGTTATACTTAAAAATGGTAAGAAACCAAAATCTATTGGAATTATTCATTGTGTTGGTTCAAGAAGCAAGAAGACCAATAGTTGGTGTTCAAGGGTTTGTTGTATGTATTCCTTAAAATTAGCACATCTTTTAAAAGAGCGAACAGGTGCTGAGGTTTATAATTTTTACATAGATATGAGAACACCAGGTAAAATGTATGAGGAGTTTTATGACAGATTGCTTGATGAAGGTGTTCATTTTATAAGAGGAAGGGTATCTGAGGTTAGCAGTTGTGCTTTAAATAAAGATGAGGAAGGAAAACTCATTATAAGGGTTGAAGATACGCTTGCCGGTTTTATTAGAAGAATTCCTGTTGATATGGTGGTTCTTTCAGTTGGAATTGAGCCGAACAAAAACTCAAAAGAAATAGCACGTCTTTTCAATATAGGATGTTCATCTGAGGGTTTCTTTCAGGAAAGACATCCAAAACTTGCTCCCGTTCATACATTTACTGAAGGGGTTTTTATTGCTGGATGCTGTCAGGGTCCAAAGGATATCCCTGATACCGTTGCACAAGCTCAAGCTGCAGCATCACAAGCACTTTCACTCATAGATACAGGGTATCTGGAATTGGAACCGAATACAGCATATATAATTGAAGATGAATGCAGTGGATGTAAAACTTGTATAAGTATGTGTCCTTATTCAGCCATTAATTATGATGAAAACAAAAAGAAAGCATATATTCAAGAAAGTTTGTGCAAAGGATGTGGAACATGTGTAAGTGCATGTCCAAGCAGTGCAATAAAGCAGAATCTTTTTGAGGATGAGGAGATATTTTCTGAGATAGAGGGGGTAACCTCAAATGAATGAAGATAAGAAAAATAAATGGGAACCAAGAATAGTTGCGTTTTTTTGTAACTGGTGCACATATACCGCAGCTGACCTTGCTGGGGTTTCAAGAATGAAATACGAACCTAATGTAAGAATTATAAGGGTTATGTGTTCTGGAAGGGTTGACCCTCAGTTTATTCTTGAGGCATTTAGAAAAGGTGCTGATGGTGTTCTTATTGGAGGATGTCATCTGGGTGATTGTCATTATTCTGAGGGAAATTACAAAACACTTAGAAGAGTTATATTGCTTAAAAAACTTTTAAAACAGATTGGAATAGAAGAAGAAAGATTTCGTCTTGAATGGATATCCGGTGCTGAGGGTGAAAAGGTCAAAACCGTAATAAATGATATGACTCAAAAAATTAGAGAATTAGGTCCGTTAGGTATTCCTAAAAAGTTTTTGGAGTGGGATAGAGAAATTACGGAACTTGAGAAAAAAATCAATGAGATTGGGAGTGAAAAATGTCAAAGCCTAAAGTAGCATTTTACTGGTGTGCATCCTGTGGTGGATGTGAGGAAACTGTAGTTGATCTGGCGGAGGATATTGTTAAGGTTATAGAGTCCGTAGATATAGTATTTTGGCCTGTTGCAATGGATTTTAAAAAAGATGATGTGGAAAAACTTGCTGACAATTCTCTGACAGCAACTTTTATCAATGGTGCTATAAGAACATCAGAACAACAGGAGATGTGTTATCTTTTAAGAAGAAAAAGCAAACTGATAATATCATTTGGTTCTTGTGCCTGTTTTGGTGGGATACCATCTCTTGCAAATCAGTTTGAAAGAGATGAGATTTTAAAATATGTTTATGAAGAAGCACCAAGCGTGGAGAATAATTCAAAAACAAGACCTCAGATTAAATCACAGGATAATGGATATCAACTACAATTACCCGAGTTCCATAATATCGTAAGAGCACTTGATGAAGTTATAGAGGTTGATTATTATCTGCCGGGATGCCCTCCAACACCCAATCTCGTTAAAGAGGCGATAGAAACACTCCTTGGAACAAAACTCCCTCCAAAGGGCTTTAACTTTGCACCTGATATTGCATTGTGCCAAGATTGCCCAAGAAAGGACTCAAAACCAAAAGACCTATCAATTATTGAGTTTAAAAGACCATCACAGGTTATTATGGACCCTGAGAAATGCTTTTTATCTCAAGGTATTATTTGTCTTGGTCCTGCAACGAGAAAAGGATGTGAGGCGTTATGCATAAACGGTAATATGCCCTGTACAGGATGTTTTGGACCAACATCAAAAGCAAGGGATTACGGTGCAAAAGCATTATCTGCTATGGCATCAATATTAGATGCTAAGGATGAAAAGGAAATAGAAAAAGGAGTATCTCAGGTTTTAGACCCACTTGGAACTTTCTACAGATACGGACTCTCCAAATTTTTACTTAGGGGAAAGGTAAATAGAAGGAGTTAATTATGAAACAGAGAGGTGATGGAAAAATAACGATTGACCCGATAACACGACTTGAAGGACATGGGAGAATAGAAATATTTATAGATGATAATGGAAATGCACAAAAAGCATATTTACAAATTCCTGAATTAAGAGGGTTTGAAAAATTCTGTGTTCATAGACCTGTTGAGGATATGCCACAACTTACATCAAGGATATGTGGTGTTTGTCCAACAGCACATCATACCGTGGCAACTAAAGTTCTTGACAAGATATATCAAATCGAGCCAACAAAAACTGCAAGAAAAATAAGAGAACTTATCTATAATGCATTTATGTTTGAAGACCATGCACTACATGTTTATATTCTTGGCGGACCTGATTTTATTGTTGGAAGTGACTTGCCTAAAGAACTAAGAAATGTTATAGGTGTAATACAAAAAGTTGGACTTGATATAGTAAAAAAACTGATTTTGATAAGAAAAAGGAATAGGGACCTTATCACATATTTAGGTGGTAAGATAATACATCCTGTTTTTGGTTTACCAGGCGGGGTTGCTAAAGGAATAGATAGAGATGAATTACCAAAAATAAAGGAACTTGCAAAGGATAATCTTGATTTTGCATTGTTTAGCCTTAATACTTTTAAAAGCATAGTTCTTAAAAATAAGGAGTATTTAAACTTAATAACATCTCCTGCTTATACACACAAGACATATTATATGGGTATGGTGGATGAAAAAAATGGTCTTCAGTTTTATGATGGCAAAATTAGGGTTGTAGATCCTGATGGAAAAGAATACCTTAAATTTCCACCTGAGGATTATCTTAAATATATATCTGAACATATCGAACCATGGACATATATAAAATTCTGCTATCTTAAAGACATCGGATGGAAAGGATTTATAGATGGAAAAGACAGTGGTATCTATTGTGTAGCACCTCTTGCAAGACTTAATGTCTGTGATTTCATCCCAACACCAAAAGCCCAGATGGCATATGAGGATTACATCAAGACACTCTCTAAACCTGTTCATTATACCCTTGCAAACCACTGGGCAAGAATTATTGAAATGATTTATGCATCCGAAAGAATGATTGAACTTGCAAACGACCCTGATATAACAGGAAATGACTTGAGAGTTCTTCCATCAAAAGAGTTAAAGGAAAGAGGTATAGATGCTGTTGAAGCGCCAAGAGGGACATTATTCCATGATTATGAAGTTGAACCAAGTGGTGCTGTTAAAAGAGTAAATCTTATAGTTGCTACCCAGAACAACTCTGCAAGGATTTCAATGAGTGTTGATAAAGCAGCAAAAGAATTTGTAAAAAATGGAAAAATTCAGGATGGCTTTCTAAACAGGGTTGAGATGGCATTTAGAGCATATGACCCCTGTTTTGGATGCGCTACACATTCATTACCCGGCAAAATGCCATTTATTGTAAATATTAGAGACAATTCAGGTAAAATCATAAAAGAGATAATAAGAGAATGATATGCCACATCTTACAAAAATAATTTTGTAGAATGTATATATGAATTTAAAAATACTGGAAAAAATAAGTTATGGGATGTATATTATCAGTTCAAAAAACAATTCGAATAAAATTAATGCCCAGGTAGCTGATGCTGTTATTCAGATTACCTCCCAACCCCCTAAGATAGCAGTAGCAATAAATAATAATAATCTAACCTGCGATTTTATAAAGGAAAGCAATTTATTTTGTATCTCCATTCTACCTGAAAATTTTCCCTTAAAAATGATAGGACTCTTTGGTTTTAAAAGTGGGAGGGAAATAAATAAGTTTGAAAATGTAAATTATAAAATGACTACTAATGGACTTCCCTATCTTACTGAAACGATTGGCTTTATAGAGTGCAAGGTCATAAATAAAATAAATGAAGGAACGCATACACTTTTTATAGGAGAGGTTATAGATTGCGAGTTTTTGAATGATGCTTCTCCTATGACATACTCATATTATCATGAAATTAAAAGAGGTGGTAATTCAAAAAATGCTCCACACTATAATAAAGGATAAAAGGAGGATAAGATGATAAGAGAAATAGAAAAGAATATTTTTGCTGTTGGAACTATTGACTGGGACAGGAGATTATTCGATGAGTTGATTCCCTTGCCCGATGGCACTACATATAATTCTTATTTAATAAAGGGTAGCGAAAAAACGGCTTTGATAGATGCTGTCGATCCTACAAAGGAAAAAGAACTACTGGAAAATTTAGATGAAGCAGGGATAAACAAAATTGATTATATCATTGCAAATCATGCTGAACAAGACCATTCTGGAGGAATTCCAGTACTACTAAAGAAGTTCCCTGAAGCTAAAATATTAACAAATCAAAAATGCAAAGATATGCTTATGGATTTACTTCTAATACCTCCAGAAAAGTTTTTAACTGTAAATGATGGCGAAAAAATCTCACTTGGTGATAAAACTCTTGAATTTATCATTGCACCTTGGGTGCATTGGCCCGAGACAATGCTTACTTATTTAGTAGAAGATAAAATCCTATTTCCCTGTGACTTATTTGGTTCACATTTGGCAAGTAGTGAACTCTATGCTGTAGATGAACCTAAGGTGTATAATTGCGCTAAAAGATATTATGCTGAAATTATGATGCCTTTTAGAAACCATATAAAAAAACACCTTGAAAAACTATCATCATATGATATAGAAATAATAGCCCCAAGCCATGGTCCAATTTACAATAAACCAGAATTTATTTTAAATGCTTACAAGGACTGGATTTCTGATGATGCCAAACCTGAGGTAATTTTACCTTTTGTTTCAATGCATGACTCCACCAAAAAAATGGTAGAGCATCTAATTTCTGCTTTGATTAAAAAAAATATTAAGGTTATACCTTTCAATATGACGAGGACTGATATAGGAGAACTTGCAATGGCTTTGGTTGACGCTTCTACTATGGTTATTGCGTCTCCTACGGTTCTTGGTGGACCGCATCCACAGGTTTTATATGCTGTATATCTTACAAATCTACTTCGTCCCAAACTAAAATATGTCTCCGTAATAGGTTCTTATGGCTGGGGAGGAAAGATGCTTGAGATTATAAAAGAAATGACAGGTAATTTAAAAATTGAACTAATTGATCCGGTTATTATTAAGGGTTATCCAAAAGAAGATGACTTTAAGATGCTTGATAAATTAGCAGATAATATATTGTTAAAGATTAAAAATCTTTAAAAGATTTATTCTCAATTCGTTAGATCAAAAAAAGCCCCCAAAGTCTATGCATAAACTTCTAACTATTTTACTATTTTTCTTTTCCTTTAATCTCATAAGTTTTTATACAAACTTTTTTGTTTTTCTTTTCAGAATAGTAAAAACAAATAAAAATCCCCCTCAGTCCCCCTTTATAAACCCTAATTCTGCATTTTTTAGGGAATAAGTTGTCCTTTTTTACATAAAAACAAATTTAAATCCCCCTATAATCCCCCTTTTGTAAAGCAGGTATGTTGTCAAGTTATGTTTTTCATATCAGTTTTTCTATCATTTTCTTTAAAAAAATTAACATTACTTAAAACACTATTATAATCTACTTCATTGTAATTTACTTCTTGCTTTATTTCATTGTTTTTAGTTAAAATTATTTTATACCCATTATTTTGTTCTCTGACATAGGTCTCATAATAATCAGGAATAAATGGTCTGTTATCCCTGATCATAGCATTTAGGATTCTGATTATTTTTCTCATACATGCGACGATGGCAACTTTTGGTGGTTTGCCCTTTTGAATCAAGCGGTTGTAATACTCTCTAATTAAGGGGTTGTGAACAATAGCAGCTAATGTAATTAGGAAAAGAACTCTTCTTGCTTTATCTCTGCCACCTTTGATAAAAGCTTTACCAGTGGCTTTACCGCTTTGATTTATAAAAGGAGCAACGCCACAAAGTGAAGCAATTTGCTTACCGGAGATAGTGCCTAACTCGGGGAGTAAAACAGCAAGCATCATAGCGGAATACTCGCCTA